>LQAG01000011.1_pt1 | contig 132901 bp, 178 predicted proteins | sample 1535801 | NCBI WGS metagenome assembly LQAG01 (sample SAMN04331584, study PRJNA305678) | bioreactor metagenome | isolation source: bioreactor_3 inoculated with Wadden Sea sediment 1st replicate of a... | place: Germany:Bremen
TTATCTCTAAGGGGTCAGACCCCATGAACAAACTGTGAACAAATTAGGGGATCCTTGTAAAAAAGAACTGCTTGGCAGTTCTTTTTTAATGCATAATATGATAGCATAGTGAGTGTATGAGTATAAGATTCAGTCAGAAACAGCAGCAGTGCAAATACCTGTTGCATATAGATAAGTGCTGATGATGGAGGTGATACAGTGGAAAACAAAGAGCAAGGTACATTGCTTCATTGCCGGAGAGGGCCGTGAGGTCATCGGTGTCGGGAATCATGGGAGTGACGTCGCTTGTGACGAAGCTGCTGCTGCCGGATATGGTTAAGGAGTCTGCGACATATCGCGTGACATTCGGAATGCTTCAGCAGTTTCTCATCGAGCAGGTTGCCGAGGTGAAGACAGGAGAACGTGAATTCGAACTGAAGGACAAATATGTGATGAGAAAAACAGCGGGTTCCATACTGGAGGGGATCGGGCTTGTCGGCATTCGCTTTTCGCCGGTATGGCTGCTGGCGATACTAAATGATGTTGCCGGTGGCAGCAAAGTCTATCTTCAGCAATTGGTTATAGACATGAAGAGACAGGGGATTGTGGATGAAGATGCCAAGTACGATACCGCATATGAGCTGCTTGACGGCATACAGTCTTCCAGCGCACTGGGTGTTGATGCCATCGACCAACCGCCGGTCACGCTGGAGGAATTCGGGGAATTCAAGGAACAATTGATGGATCAGTATGGGAAAAACAATGACGTATCACGCAAACTGCTGCGTGAACTCGAGGAAATATATCTGAAGATGGTTAAGGCCAGTGAAGTGAAGAAGGTATCCCTGGGAGAACTGAATGGAGCGATGACAATGGACCTGATGCGACATGCAGCTAAAAAGGGAGCGAACCTGACGAAGCTCACAGCCGGCGCAGGAGCAAGAATTGTGAATGAGAATATCATAAAGAGTTATACGGCTTCGCTTGAACGGCTGAACAGAGTTGGGAAGCGCAAGTATCTGATCGAACACATGACACCCTTTATGAAACAGTTGAGAAGACATTTCGACAGTGACAGGGAGACACTGACGGAGCGGATTATCGATTTTGTAGCCGAAAAGTTGCCGAAGAAAAACTGAAGGAGTCAGACCCCATCCAATCATGAAAATGTTCACAATTTGTTCATGGGGTCTGACCCCTTCAGTATTTGAAGTTTTGCCAGAGGTTCAGTTCTCTTGAGCTGAGTTTGTGGCTTTCTGCATTTTTATAGATAATCAGGTTGGATATGAATCCCGGGATATACCAGAAACGCCGGACGTAGGCTTTGGCGAATCCACCGAATTTCAGCCAGGTCAGGTCATCGAAGAAGAGCAACCATGGATGGTGCTTGCGGTGTCTCCTGAGTCCCCAGAAGAATTGATGGGCATGGGGTTCATAGGGAGTGGTGATGGCAGGCACCAAGATGTAGAATTCCTTAGATACCCTGTCGATTTCACGGATGGCTTCCGACAGTTTCTCAATGGGTTGGATGTGTTCCAAGGTGCCGATGGATACGACGACATCGAAATAATCATCGGGAAAATCCATGGAGGATGCGTCGCCGATGATGAAATTGACTTTCTTGTTCATCATCTCATACTCTTTGATGTCCAGTCCGTAAAGCTCGATATTTGGATTGTCACCGATGAACTTCAAGACATCCTTTCCCTCTGCGCAGCCGACGTCCAGCACGCGTATCTTGCCTTTCGGATTGGTCAGCTGGTGGTTGGACATCTTGTCGAGCGTATCGAACCGGCGCTGTTTGAAGGTCTGTGAAATAGTGGTTTTGAGCCATCTGCTGTGTTTCATGGTCTATATGTATCCACCGGGCATCTTCAGATGACCGATGGTTTCCTCCTTATCCTATAATTGAAGACAATTATATCATGAAATCGACAAGATTGATATGCGCCATTTTCCTTGTACAAAAAAATGTACATAATTTGTTAAACTTAAAGCGTTTATTTGCGGGCTTTTTTTCGTATATAATAGTAATTATGCAATTAGTAAGTGTACGATAAGTCACCAGTTACTTATCATGTACTGTACTAGGAGGAGCCACAGGGCGAATCCGGGAAAGAGGATGTTTTGGAATCACAATTGATCATATATGGAATAATCAACGGTGTCGTTTTTTTTATCTACGGAATAGACAAGGAAAAGGCGATAAGAAACAGTTACAGGATTCCGGAGAAAATACTGCTGCTGCTGGCTTTTTTTGGACCGATAGGAGGGTTTATGGGAATGCAATTGTTCAGACATAAGACGAAGAAACTGAAATTCAAGATATTGGTGCCCGCGTTTCTAGCGATGCATCTGGGTTTGGCGCTCTTTATGACTGAAGCTTCGGCAGCGCAGGAGATGCCTTCCGACTGGGCTGTACCTGAATACGAGGAGGCCATCGACGAAGGGTATATCATTGACGAACTGACGAATGGATTTGACGAAGCGATCACCAGGGAAGCATTCACGAAGCTGATCATCAAGACCTACGAGAAAATCATGGGCGAGATCGTCAATATCACTCAGGAGGACAATCCCTTTACGGACACCGAATGCATGGAGGTCATCAAGGCTTACAGAATGGGCATCATTACAGGCGTGGACAAGAACACCTTCGCGCCCGATGAGCGCATCACCAGAGAACAGCTGATTGTCATTCTTGTCAGGATGAACAGGGCCATTGAAATCCGGTCGGATAAAAGGATATTGAAATACAGGAATATCGACCTGGAGTTTGGCGATGTTGATCTTGTTGAGGACTGGGCTTATGAAAGTTTCCAGATCGGCGTATATAACGGTCTGATCTCAGGCATCGGCAGCAATCTCCTCGGCCCTGACAATGAAACGACAATAGAGCAGGCAATCGTCCTTAATCTGAGACTTGCAAAGTTCGTTGAAGCCTATGATGAGGAACTTGTATATGACGTTGCGGTTGCCAGTGCTTCTGAGATACAGGGTCAATCGGGATCTGTCACTGTCGACATACTGAATATGCGTTCAACACCGGACTTGAGTTCCTCAGCGAATATCATCCGGAAACTGAAACTGAACGAGGAAGTGACACTGCTTGAGAAGGTCGGCGACTGGTACCACATATACGCATCAGGCGGATTGGAAGGATACGTATACTGTGACTACATACGCATCTTGGGACCTGATATGGAGCGTCCGAACTGGTGGCTGAAATCATTGCTTATGCCAAGCAGTTCCGCGGAACACCCTACCTGTATGCAGGCACAAGTCTGACAAGGGGCGTCGACTGTTCCTCTTTTACACAGCAGGTCATGGCACCTTATGGCATTTCACTGAGCCGATCATCCTCGGGGCAGTATTCCAATGGTGTTGCGGTTGGCATCGACGATCTTGAACCAGGGGACCTGATCTACTACGGGTACAGCGGGCGGGTATCCCACGTGGCGTTGTACATCGGTGGCGGCGAGGTGATCCATGCCAACACCACTTATGGCGTATCCATCACACCTGCATTCGGATGGATGAACAAGCCGGTGATCGGTTACAGGAGAGTCATTTCATGAATCTGAAAACAAAAAGCTATCTGGAAGTGCATATTGCGGTCCTGCTTTTCGGGATGACGGGGCTGTTCGGAAAATTACTGACACTGAATCCGATGATCATAGTGCTGGGGAGGGTATTCTTCTCCAGCATCTTTATTGCAGTTTGGATGTTAATAAGAAAAGAGGGATTCGGCCTTCATCATGGAAGGGATTACCGGAGACTTGTTGGAATGGGCATTCTTCTGGCTGTCCACTGGACCAGCTTCTTCGGTTCGATCCAACTGTCCAATGTAGCGATAGGGCTGCTGACTTTTTCCACCTTCCCCGTATTTGTCAGCATATTCAAACCGGTGTTGTTGGACAGCCGGATCAGGTTCAAGGAAATCATCTTCGGCATCATCACGCTGGTAGGCATTCTTTTTATTGTTCCTCTGAATGATATCTATTCGAGCACGATGACAGGCGGAATCGTCGGTGTTTTTTCAGGTGGCGTCTATGCGGTGTTCACCATCTACAATGAAAGGCTTGTGAGCCGTTATTCCGGGCGCAAGGTGGCCTTCTATGAGCAGGTGGTCGCAACGGTTTTTCTCCTGCCATCCCTTTGGCTGGTCAGGCCGGTGGTGACACTGTGGGATATCGGTCTTTTGATTCTGCTGGGTACGGTATTCACGGGTATCGGGCATACCATGTTCATCAACGGCCTGAAAAACGTTACCGCCTATATGGCGAGCATCATCACCATGCTCGAACCGCTGTATGCCATCGTTCTGGCATATTTCCTATTGGGTGAAACCGTCTCCTGGCAAGTGCTTGTGGGCGGAAGCATCATTTTAGGGACCGTCGTCTTCATCTCGATGGATGCCAGGAACGCTTGAATCCTATAAGTGAATAAAGTATAATGAGAAGTAAGAACAGAAAAGAAAACGCGAGGGTGAATATGAGTAAGAAACTGAAGATTAAGCACAGAAAAAAGAAGACATGTACGTTGTTGACTATTCGAAGGTTAAGGACCGCAAGGCTGAGAGATTTGCGCTGCTGACTGCCATGAACAAGGTCAATGAATGCATCCTGTTCATCGATACCAAGTTGGGTAAAGCGGATGAGAGCCTGAGTGATGGGGATTACTTCGACCTTGAGCGTGAAGACGACAGGAGCCGTATTGTCCACTTCCTAAACGATAAAGGCATGGAATATAAGATGCGAACGCGCAAGCGTCAGGAATTCACGCGTTTATTGGGCATTCCCACCAGCAAGGCGCGTGATGTGGAGGATATGCTGCTGGCTGTATTCATACCGAAAGGCGCAATGACGATGGAGCTGTTTGAACTCACCATGTGCACTCACGACCTGATGATAGGCATCGGTCCGAAAAGGCCGACGGATGAGTTTCTGAGAGGGTTTTCCAACAATGAGTGGGATCAGATCAACCAGGTGGAAGGTTTCAGCGATACACTGATCGATTCCCATTGGCTGGCATATTTCTATACCAGCCATGACTTCAGTGCCTATGATACCCAATAGTTGTCAATAATAAAAGTGTCCGGTCAGGACACTTTTTTCATTTCATTGATAAATGCTCCGATTGGCTGGTTTCCGACCAATTCGTATTTGTCGTTGATGACGATTTTAGGTACGCCGGAGACATTGAATTGTCTAGACATTTCTATGAAGGTCTGGGCTTCGATCATCTCGCATCCACATTCTCGTTCATCAAAGCGAGCTTATGTGCCTTTTGTACGGCCTCTGGACAGTGGGGACAACCGAGGGTGACAAAACCTTGATATTGATGGGTTTGTTGAAGGCCGATACTTCCTCAGCCAGATCCTCGGATACCGGACTGACGTTACCGGATACTTCCAAGAGAGCGGAGATGAAGGAGTTGATTTCATGGCCTGCGGGGATGCCGTTGAACTTGATGCCGTGATAAGTGCGTTCGGCGTCCAGGAGCACGAGGCTTGGCACCATAGTCACATGATACCTGTCAGCGAGGTCCCGATTGCCAATCGTATCATACCGTTCAAGGTGAAGCTTATCACTCAAGGGTTCGAGTTCTTCCATGAAGGCAAGGGTTTCAGCACAGGTCTGGCAGTTGCCGCCGTCTGTAAACAGAGCGATGGTCACATCGTTCGTCAGCTGTCCAAACACCTGTTTCAATTGTTGCTTCAGATCATTATTCAACATTTTCATATGTACGCTTCCTTTCTTTCGCCTTTTGCAGATTGATATAGTCGTTGGCTGCCAGTGCGCTTTTTTGCGCCGTCACTGGTAGCTATGATGATTTGTTTGTAGGGAGTGGTCGTCACGTCACCCGCTGCGAAGATACCTTGGACATCGGTGTGCCCGAATTCATCCACGATCACTTCTCCTTTTTCGCTCAGTGAAACAATATTCTCAAAGAGACTGCTGTTGGGTACGGTTCCGATTTCGATGAAAATACCATCCGCTTTCACATCGAACGTATCGTCGGTAGCCTTATCCAACACATGGATATGGGACAAGATATCGTCACCTTCTATGGAAAGGATTTGGCTCTGCAGGTGGATATCGATGTTTTCGATCTGTGACAGTTCATCGATCAGAATCTTATCCGCCCTGAATTCGCTTCGGTGTACGATTGTCACATGCCTTGCGATTTTGGCAAGATCCAAGGCAGCCTCAACAGCCGCATTGCCGCCGCCTGCGATGATGACATTCTTACCGCGATACAGGGGCGCATCGCAGATGGCACAGTACGCGACTCCTCTACCGGCCAGCCGGTCTTCACCGGGGACATCCAGGTGACGGTGTCTGGCTCCGGTAGCCAGGAGCAATGTCCTTGAAGTGAAGCTGCGTCCATCGCTAAGGTGAACCGTATGATAGCCGGTATCGGATTCCTTCTGGATGTGTTCCACTTCCGCGTATTCCGCAATGGGAACCTTCAACTTGTCAATGTGACTCTTGAAGTCGTTGACCAAGGCCTCGCCGGTGCTGGATTTGGTTCCAAGGTAGTTCTCCACGCTTGAAGTGTTGATGACCTGACCGCCGATTTGCTTTGTGATGATGGCTGTTTCCAGGCCTTTTCTCTTGGCGTAGAGCGAGGCGTTCAGCCCGGCAGGCCCACCTCCGACAATCAGCAGGTCATAAAGCGTTCCCGTATCCGGCTCGGGTATATTTTCAGCGATTTGATTGAAATTTAAATCGAATTCGAATGCCATAGTTATTCCTCCTTAGGGACGGTACTTGAATGATAGGGTAAAGTAGCATGGATGCAGTGTCATATCGTCAGGGTTGAGTCTGTGCGTTTGGATTCAATCAGCGCGTTTGGATTCAGTCTGCGCCGAGACATCATCGGTTGATAATCTTGCTGACCGATGATTCTGTCAGTCCACCAAACAGTTCGCCCAGTGATTTCAGCGAGAGGGTGGAGCGCTGTCTGAATGATCTCAGCAGAAGGTTGCGCTGTTCCTTGTCCTTGATCAGATCATCAGCGGTGATTCCTCTTTCGGCAGCGACCTCGTTGAGTTTGGCAACAGCAGTGTTCATGCACTTGATGCAGTTGTTGCAGTCATCAAGATGCAGATCCGTCAATCCATTGTCCTTGCATTCGTCAAAACAGTTACTGAAACCTTCGGTGCTGGAAAGTCCATCACGACGTTGGAGGATTTCCTCCTTCAACAGCTGAAGGGCTTCTTCGGATTCTATCGGATGGCTTTTGAACCTGTCTGAGAACAGCTTGCCGTTGCATTTGGCATACATGGCATATGAGATGTTGATGCTCTTCATGATTTTTGACAGGTCTCCGCCATTGACGTCGATGATCAGTGTATATGTATTTGTTTCAGCCAGGCAGTAGCCATGCAGCTTGAAGTTGAACTTTTTTTTGGAGCGATTCAGTATATCGATGAACTTCGTACGGTCCGCATTCGATTCAAAGAGTTTTCTGGCTGAGCCACCCTGCTGGACAATATGAAATATACCGAATTCTGATTTCACTCTCGCTTGTCGTGCCATCTGATTCACCACCAATCGCTTCTTCTTGATTCCATCATACAACAATTATTCAATAAATTCAAGTACCGTCCCCAATGATTAACAATTTGTTCATGAAACATACATAATGTGTTCATATAATGCGGAGGATGCGACAGATATTCAAACGGTCTTTACAACCATTATGAATAGGTTTAGAATGGAGTAAATAAGTCGAAGGAGAGTGGAATCATGTTGAAATTCGGTGACTTCAAGTATGAGAGAATCGAACTGAATGCATTCATGGATGAGATGGATGCTCTGCTGGAGCGTTTTGATGATGCCCAAAGCGGTCAGGAACAGATCAGGATCTTTGAACGGATCAATAAGCTCCGTAATCATGCCTATACGATGTGTAATCTTTGTTATGTCAGACACAGCATCGATACCCGGGATGCGCATTATACGAAGGAACAGGATTTTGTCGATGAATTGGAACCGGAACTTTCTTGGAATTTCGACGAAATTGTTTGAATCCATGACCCGATCCAGGTTCAAAGATGAATTGGTGAGCGAAGTCGGAGAGCTTTTCTTCCGGAAAGCTGAAATGATGTTGAGAACCTATTCCGATGAAGTCAAGGATGACCTGAAAAGGGAAAACAAGCTTGTGACTGAGTATGATAAGCTTATCGCATCAGCGGCCATTGACTACAAAGGCGAGAAAAGGAACCTGGCTCAGATGAGACCCTTCATGGTCAGCGATGACAGAGCTGAACGTAAGACTGCCAGCAAACTGTATTTCGGTTTCTTTGAGACCAATCTTGAACAGCTGGATAGAATCTATGACGATCTGGTCAAAATCAGAACATCGATTGCCAAGAGGCTCGGTTTTGAGAACTTCACTGAGCTGGGTTATCATAGGATGGGCAGACTGGATTATGACAAGGAGATGGTGGCTGCTTACCGAAGTCAGGTGCTTGATGAAGTCGTTCCGCTCTCTTCCGATCTGAGAAGGAGACAGGCGTCAAGACTTGGACTTGAGAGCCTTGACTACTTTGATCTGGACTATACCTTCAAAAGCGGTGTTCCGAAACCGAAGGGGGATCCGGATTGGATCATGGAGCAGGGCAGTAAGATGTATGGAGAGCTGTCCGAAGACACCAGGGAGTTTTATGGCTTCATGATGGAAAGGGAGCTGGTTGACCTTGTGGCAAAACCAGGAAAAAGCACAGGCGGATACTGCATGACGCTTGAAGACTACAAGGCTCCGTTCGTGTTCAGCAACTTCAACGGCACCCAGGAGGATGTGGAGGTGCTTACCCATGAAATGGGTCACGCGTTCCAGTCGTACAAGTCCGGTCATATCGATATACCGGAGCTGATTGAACCGACCATGGAAAGTGCTGAGATTCACTCCATGAGCATGGAGTTCTTGACTTACCCATGGATGAAGAATTTCTTTCAGGAAGATACGGACAAGTTCAAATTCGCGCATATGTCCTCAGGCATTCTTTTTATCCTTACGGTGTGCTTGTGGATCATTTCCAGCACGAGATCTATACTTACCAGAGATGAAGCCTGAAATGCGGCGGGCAAAATGGAGAGAATTGGAAAAGCTGTATCTGCCCACGGTCAGTTACAGCGACAACGCATACCTGGCTTCGGGTGGATTCTGGCAGAAACAGTCCCATATTTATGAGGTGCCATTCTATTATATCGACTACACATTGGCTCAGATATGTGCCTACCAGTTTTACATGAAGGACCTGAAAAACCATGCATCTGCATGGGAGGACTATGTAGCACTGTGTGGTGCCGGAGGTACCCGGTCTTTTCTTGACCTGCTCAGCCTGGGTAACCTCAAGTCTCCGTTCGAGGATGGCACTGTCAGGGAAATCATGGAAGTGATGAAAGACAAACTGAATGACATAGATGACACGAAATTCTAAAGAGGAGGTGATCGGATGAACTGCTGAAACTGGATGTGACCACGAGTTGATTGGAAGCAAGGCGCTGAACCTGAAGGTTATTGAAAGGAGCGGCTGCAAAGTCCCGGAAACTTTTGTGCTTTACGATGACCATATCTCCTCTTCGATGATCGAAAGAAAAAAGGAGACATTCTGGTGTCCATCAAGGAGGGACTCAGTGAGGACAAGATGTATGCGGTTCGTTCTGCAAAGGGAATCGAAGACAGCATTGAAAGTTCTTTTGCAGGAATCTTCCACAGTGTTTTGAATGTTAAGCGAAAGAATATCTATGAGGCTCTGGTGGAGGTGGCAAAATCCTATGAGAACATCCGTTATACGGAAAGGGAAAGCAACGATTATATGGCCTTTGACCATAAGAGGCAAGTGAAGGATGCCATTTTGATTCAGGAGATGATACAGCCTGCCTATTCTGGTGTGCTGTTCACGAGGAATCCGGTGAACAACCGGGATGAGATGGTGGCGGAAATGGTCAGCGGCCTTGGAAGTCAGCTGGATCAGGAAGGCGTGAATCCCTATCGTATCATTTTCGCCAAAGGGAAGATGACATTCGATGAAAGGCTGAATGAAACAGGATTTCAGTGGATCAGCAGGGTGTTTGCGGAGGCGAACAAGATCAGCAAGCTTTTTGGAGAAGCCATCGACTGTGAATGGGTATATGACGGCAAGGATATCTATTGGCTGCAGGTCAGGCCGATAACGGCTCTGTCTGATACCGTCGTATACGACAGAACTATTTTGAAAGGGCACTTCAAGGAGATGCTAAGACCGATGGATTACGAGATCGGCGTACCGGTGATCACCAGCGCCTTCATCAGAATCGTCCACGAGGTGGATTCGACGGTAGAGGTGATGCCTCACACTTTGTCGAAGATCTTCTACTACCGTACTTATTTCGACAGGATGAGCATTCTACAGATAATGGATGAACTGGGCGTATCACCGAAGAATCTTAAGATCTTACAGAACTTCAACGGGGAGTACATGAAAAAGGATTCGTTCTGTCACCGAGGATGTTCTTCAAATCGGGGCTGGATCGATTTTCATACGAAGGCCAAACAGCGGCTGGCAGTCATCAAGGAAACAATGTCTATCTATGAAAAGAAGTCGGAGACCATCAGGGTCAAGATTCAACAGGCAAGAAATGAAGAGCGCTGTACTGACATTTTAGATGATCTGAAGGAACACCTCATCGATGGCGAGTATTATACTCTTATTGCGATCATCAGAAAAAAGGAAAAGATTCTGGATGAAATCCGGATGCATGTCAATACTGCCAGAGATTTGTTCCATCTGCTGATGGAACGCTGGGGAAAGCTTCTTGTGGATAAGGGATACCTGAGTACGGTGGATGACATCTACTACCTGACGGTCAATGAGCTGTATCTGGATGTGGATAATGTTAATACACCGGCTCTTATACAAAGCAAAATCAAGAGGCAAAGGAAACTGTTCAACAGATGCCACAAGTATTCCATGCCAGATGTCATCTATGGAGTGGAAGACCTCTTCATGTCGGATGATGAATCGAAAGTGAAACATCTAACAGGTACGGCCGTTCAAAAGGCAGAAAAAGCGGCAGGGTCAAAGTGATCACCCTAGACGATGACTTCGAAACGATTGACAGCGATGAGATCGTCATCGTGCCATATTCCGATATGGTTTTTGAACCTGTGCTCGCCAGGGCATCTGCTGTTATGATGAAATCAGGAGGCATCCTGTCCCACTTGGCCATTCTTGCCAGGGAGATGGGAACGCCAGCAGTGACCTCGGTTGAAGAAATCGACAGCATCAAGGACGGAATGGAAGTGTTCCTGGACGGATATATCGGCGAGGTGACTGTTATCGATAAGGATGCTAAGGTGTTCATGTATAAAGGTGTGGATCATGAGGATGTAGAGTCGTAGTTGGCTTTTGTGCGGCAGTTGATATGAAAGAGGCTTCTTTGTGGGGTGGTATAAGGCAGTCAAAACGGTGGCATATCCGACACTGGGCCTGCGGGGCACAGATGGATTTGGCACAACGTCCGAGAACGAGTTCCCCAGACGTTGGTGCCAAATCCATCAGATGACCCGGGTGCCCATTTAGTCTGACATGTCACCGTTTTCGACAGTTTTATATACACCTAAAAAGATGCTTTTTTCATTCTAATACCACATATTAGCAGACTATACCGAATCGACTACACAATACCATGCAACTTCTCATAAACACCAATCTTCTCCTCTTTCTGCAGCGTCAACCCAATATCATCCAGTCCTTTCAGCAGCTTATTCTTATGGAAGGGATCGATATCAAAGTCGATGGAGAGACCTTGACTGTCACTGATGTTTTGGGCTTCAAGATCGACAGTGAGCTGATAGCCTTCAATGTCAGTAGTGTTCTTGAAAAGGGTATCCATGATGGAATTATCCAACTTTATTGGAAGTATGCCGTTGTTGAAGCAGTTGTTGTAGAAGATATCGGCAAAGCTTGGGGCCATGATGACTCTGAAGCCGTAATCCTCAAGAGCCCAGGGTGCGTGTTCCCTTGAGGAGCCGCAGCCGAAGTTGGCTCGGGAGATCAGAATGCTGGCCCCCTGATAACGCGGCTGGCTGAAAACGGAGTCCTCGATGGGGTTGTCGTTTTCGTCGTATCTGAATTCGTAGAAAACAAACTCGCCGAAGCCGCTTCTTTCTATTCTTTTCAGGAATTGCTTCGGAATGATTGCGTCTGTGTCGATGTTTGTCCTATCGATTGGCAGAACGATTCCTTTAATGGTGGTAAATGGATTCATATCTGATCTCCTTCCTGAATTAGTGACCTGATATCTACAAAATGACCGTAGATGGCGGCTGCAGCTGCCATAGTCGGTGATACCAGATGGGTTCTTCCTCCACGGCCCTGTCGGCCTTCGAAGTTGCGGTTTGATGTAGAGGCACAGCGCTGGCCCGGTTGCAGGAAGTCCGGATTCATTGCAAGACACATGCTGCACCCTGATTCCCTCCACTCGAAACCGGCTTCGATGAAAACTCTATCAAGACCTTCTTTCTCAGCGCGCTCTTTAACCCTCTGGGATCCCGGGACGACAAGGGCCGTAACATTCGGCCGGACCTTCAAGCCTTTTGACAATGCATACCTGGCGATTTTGGCAGCCGCGCGCAGGTCTTCGATGCGACCGTTGGTGCATGAGCCGATAAAGGCATAATCGATGGAGATGTCGCTCATCGGTGTGCCTGGAGTCAGGCCCATATAATCCAGTGCTTTTTTGCAGGACTTTTGATCATCCGGAGCATCGAAATCCTCTGGTGACGGAACGGCATCGGTGATGGATGCGCCCATCGACGGCGATGTCCCCATGTGACTTGTGGGGCAAGCGTGTTCAAATCAAACTCGATGGTGGCATCGTAAACGGCGTCTTTATCCGAAACAAGTTCTCGCCACTCATCCACAGCGATGTCAAAAGCATCTGCCTTAGGAGCGTACCTGCGGCCTCTGAGATATTCGAAAGTGGTGGAATCGGGCGCGATGAGTCCTGCACGGGCTCCGGCCTCAATGGCCATGTTGCATATGGTCATCCTCTGTTCCATGGAACAGTTTCTTATGGCCTCACCGGTGAATTCGATGACATGACCGGTGCCGAAATCAGTACCGTATTCGCTGATCAGTCCCAGTATGATATCTTTTGCAGTGATGCCAGGATTGAGCACGCCGGTGAATGCAACGTTCATCGTCCGGGATTTCTTCTGCTGCAGGCACTGGGTCGCCATAACATGTTCCACTTCGCTGGTGCCGATACCGAAGGCGAGTGCGCCGAATGCGCCGTGGGTTGCAGTGTGGCTGTCGCCGCAGACGATGGTTTTGCCTGGAGCGGTCAGACCGAGTTCGGGACCGATGACATGAACGATGCCCTGCTCGGGACTGTCAAGTCCATACAGAGTGACGTCGAATTCAGCACAGTTTTCTTCCAGGGTTTTGATTTGTTTTTGGAAACGGGATCTTTAATATTGTATCTGTCTTTGGTGGGTACGTTATGATCCATCGTCGCAAAGGTATGGTCTGGACGTCTGAGTTTGCGGCCAGCCAGCCTCAGTCCTTCAAAAGCCTGTGGAGAGGTGACTTCATGCAATAGATGCAAATCGATATATAGGATACTGGGTTTGCCTTCTTCGCTGTCGACAAGATGATTGTCCCATATTTTTTCATAGATGGTTTTTCCGGCCATGGTCAACTTCCTTTCTTTATACAGAATTGTTGTTTTACGAGTATTTACTAAGTCATACATCTATTGTATACTGGAAATGGGTATAAATAAAATAACAAATTTTCATGCTTTTCATAACTGAGAGTTATCGGAGGTGTCTTTATGACAACGGAACAATATCGTGTATTCTATCAGGTTGCTGAAAGTGGCAGCATCAGCAAGGCGGCCAAAGCGCTGTTCGTGTCTCAGCCGGCTGTGACGAAGTCCATCAAGATTCTTGAGAAGGAACTGGACGTCATTCTTTTTGTCAGAACAACGAAGGGGGTAACCCTTACAAGCGAGGGTGAAGTTCTGTTCGATTATGTTAGGGAAGCCTTTGAACAGCTCTCAGAAGGCGAGAGGCGGATCAAACAGCTGAAAAACAATGATATGGGGAGTGTAAGAATCGGCATCAGCAACATCCTGTGCAAATACTATTTCATCCCGCATCTGAAAAGATTTCATGAGCGGTATCCCAAACTGAAGATTGAAATCGTCAACCGTACCAGTCCGGAAACCTTGGAGCTTCTGGAATCCGGACGCATCGACTGCGCCATCATCAGTGAAGCGGGCAGTCCTTCGGGGTATGCCTACCATCACCTCATGGACATTCAGGATACCTTTGTGGCGAAGAATCCTCCGGATAAAGAAGTGATGGATATACGTGAACTCGAGGATTATCCCATCCTTCTGATGGAAAAGAAGAATGCGACAAGGGCATCCTTTGACGAGCATTTCCTCAACCACCAGGTGAATGTCAATGTGGAAATTGAGATCAGCAGTCTGGAATTCCTGATTGAATTCGCCAAGATCGGACTCGGCGTGTCAGCCGTCATCCGTGACTTTGTTCAGGATGAACTGAAAGCGGGAAACCTGTATGAGTGGAAGGTGGACCCGATGCTGCCGAAAAGGAGTGTCGGGATTCTGCATAAGAAGGAGGAGGTACTGTCGATTGCGGCGAAGACGTTCATTGATTTTATGGTGGGGCAGAAGGCTTGAATGGTTGCTTTTGTTTAGAAGATGGGCGTTCGGGTGATGGGACGGCACTTGCCATTGTCTGCATTGCCGGGCGACAGAGGCTAAACATCTAACTGGGACTAAACCGGCATTTGAACGCCGAACTAAGCCAAAAAAATCTTGCTTCATATGTACAGCAAAGGACATTGGCGCCGAGCTTCGTTCATGATTTTTGGCTTGGCCAAGGTTGGTTTTGCTGTCAGCAAAACCCTCAGAACGAGACGTTCCACATCCAAATTCCGATCAAGTCCCAATAAGATGCAATCCAAATGCCTTCCGTCAATGCAGACAATGGCAGGCACCTGTCGCCATCACGCCTCGCTTCTGGGATTGCTGCATTAGCCTCCGGCGCCGTCCCATCCCCCCGAGCGATAATTTCAAGTAATAAAGCCAATTTCTGACAACAGTCTACAAGACCAAAGATTCAAACTGCTTCAGAAAATCAACGACAAAAGCCTTTGCGACGTCGCATCCCCCATCATTCAGGGACTCGATATTGATTGGAATTACCGGGTCGTGAAGGGACATCCGGATAAGAATCCAACCTTTTGTGCCGTCAAAGTCGAAGTTGACACGGATGCCCTCGTAGTTAGGCTTGACGATTTCCAGGCGTTCGTCCTCGTTGGCAAGAGCCTCGAATTTTGCCAGCACATCCTGACCGTAGGGGGAGAAATCTTCCAGATCGATCTTGACTCTTATATCAGTCTCATCCTTGGGTTCAGCCAATGTAGCAATCAGGTCGGAGATGTCTTTGTCCTCTTTCTTGAGGAGCGCCAGTTTGATCAATATCTTGGTGACGATATAAGCACCGTCGTCCAGGAAGTAGTTCTCCTTGAAGGCGCCGTGGCCGGAGGTCTCGATGGCCAGGGTGCTCAGGGTGCCCTCGTTGTTCAGACGGATGGATTCATCGATGACGTTCTTGTATCCTCTCTTGAAGCGGTGGTGTTTGCCGCCCAGGGAATCGATGAATACGGCGAGGCCGTCGGAAGTGACGGAATCGGTGACAATGGTTGCTCCGGGATGTTCATCCAATGTGATGGCGCTCATCAGGGCAATCAGATTGTTGCGGTTGATCGCTTTGCCGCTGGCATCGATGACCGCAGCACGATCCACATCGGTGTCGAAGATGATGCCAAGATCGGCTTTCGATTCGAGGGTGGCGCTGATGATGGACTCGATGGCTTCCTTGTCTTCCGGATTCGGTATATGGTTGGGGAAATTGCCATCCGGATCGAGGAACTGACTGCCCGTAGTGTCTGCACCAAGGACCTGCAATACCTTCTCGGCGAAGAACCCGCCTGCGCCGTTTCCGGCATCCACAATGATTTTCATGCCTTCGAAAGGTCTGTCGCTGCCGGTGCCTTTCTTGATAATATCGACGATGTGGCTGGAGTATCGTCCCACAAGGTCAAAAGTCTCAAGGGTGTCAAGGTTTTCGATGTATGTGGTGGAATCGTCGATGCCTGTAATGAGTGCTTTGATGTCCCCTTTGTTCAAACCGCCGTCTTTTGTGAAGAACTTCATGCCGTTCCTGTTGAAAGGCAGGTGGCTTGCCGTAATCATGATACCGGCGTCGCTGTTGATATCTTCGAACTGGGTGCTCATGAAGGTTGACGGGGTTGAAGTGATGCCGCAGTCGACAGGTGTTGCTCCTGTCTTGGCCAAACCGCTGAAAATGCCTTTTTGAGGGATTCAGCGCTAAGCTTGAATCACAGCCGACAGCGATCTTCAAGGTCTCCACAGGTCGGTTCAGTTTCCCGGCCAGCCAGTTGGCGAATGAGATGGCCAGATAATAGGTTTCTTTATAGGTCAGGTTGACGGATTCGCCTTCAACCCCCTCAAGTGCAACACCACGCACATCGGATCCGTTTTGCAGTTTGAAATAGTTGGACATAGTTACCTCCCTGGATAATCACTGGTATATAAGGTATAATGAATCATATGAATTATAGCATAACATGACAGTTATTCAAAGTTCAGCCGACTTTTTGAACACATGAACACTGGGGACTTGAATCAGAAGGAGAGAAGATGGGCAAGATAGTAATGGTAACCGGAGGCACTCGAAGCGGAAAAAGCAGCTTTGCAGAAGGACTGCTGAAGGATGAGAACAGCATCCTTTACATCGCTACCGGAAAGATTACCGATGACGAAATGGCAGAGCGGGTGAGGCACCATCAGGAAAGGCGTGGAGAGCGTTACAGGACTTACGAGGGATATGAAGCGATTCCCGATGCAATCAGGGAATCGGCTGAAACGGCTACGATGCTGGAGTGCATAGGAACAATGGTGACCAATATGATGTTTGATGAAGACAGGGATCTGGATCGGATTTCCATAGAAGATGTCAAGCAGATGGAGGAGAGGATCGTGTCAGCTGTTTCGGATATCATAGGAGAGATGAAGAAAACAAACCAGCTGCATATGGTCATCACCAATGAAGTAGGCTTTGCCTTGATATCGGAATACAAGCTCGGCAGAATCTTCACGGATATCCTGGGAAGAGTCAATCAATTCATCGCAAGGCATGCTGACGAGGTCTATCTTGTAGTCAGCGGTCTACCCGTCAAGGTTAAAGGATAACAGATCATTAGAAAAAGGCTGCAGGCATTGCCTGCAGCCTTTGTTTATGGACTAGGAAAGTGCTCCATGAGAGCAATTTCCGGCTGGTCGTAACCTTCGGTTACTGCTCGCCTATGCGTCCTAGTCAGATATCCTAAACAATCCGCCGAAGGCGGAACGTGGGCATTAAAGCCCGCTTTGTTCTGTGGATTATTGTGCTTCATCGTCTTTCGGTGGATGTACACTTCTATTTTCTTCTTGTCCAGATACATCTTGATATCTGCAACAGTGAGAAGTCCGTCTGTGGTATCCGCATCTTCGGGATAAGTCGCTATGCCATAGCTGAAACTTCCGGTAAATGAAGTTTCCTCTAGGTCGATCGGCATCTCCGAATACAGGGTTTGAAGCAGTGACAGCTTTTTTTTCAAAGCAAGAGGATCGGTGGTATTGAAGATACCCAAAAACTCATCCCCGCCTATGCGGGCAAATGTGTCAGTTGACCGGAACTGACTCTCGATAAAATGCGCAAAATGTTTGAGATAGTCATCGCCGGCAGCATGACCGAAATTATCGTTGATGATTTTGAGGCCGTCCAGGTCGAACATGATGAGTGAAATAATCGATTTGTCACGTCTTGCAAAGTTCAGACGGTCATCAAATATGGTGTTGAAATAACCACGGTTCATCAATCCTGTAAGGTTGTCATACCTGGATAGTTCAAGGGTCTTTTTGTTCAGTGCAAAAATCTGGTGGATAATCGGTATCTGCAGTTGAATGTACTCGGCTATATGGACATCCATGTCATTGAAAGCACCCATTCCTGCGCTTTCCAGTGATAGGATGATATGTCGGCCGTCATTCAGAAAGAAAGGTATGTACAAGCAGGAATTGACACGCCTGCCGTCAACGGTGCTCATATGCTCCGGATATTCTTCCTTGAAGAAGATATTCAGGTCAGGTATGATGTCCGGTTCTTCCAGATTGCCATCGCTGTGTTCCCATATGTAGCAGCTCTCGAGGGGGAGGTGGAAGTTGCGGCCAGGGTTTTGTCATAACCCTGGCTGGTGATAATCACCAGCTCTTTTTGCGTTAATTTCAAGGACTGTCCCATAATCTACCGCATCGATGGATTCGACCAATTCATGCAGCAGCATGCGGAAGAAATCGACATTTTCAGATTGCTGGTTGATGACATGACTGATGCTGATCAGGACATCTTTAATGATGTTCTGCTTTTGGACCTGGCGTTCGCTGTCCTTGCGGCTGGTGATATCGATCATGACGCCTACCAGTCCGATGGCTTCTTTGAATTCGTTCAGGTGGGCCTTCTTGTGGAAGATGACATCATGTAGAGTTCCGTCTGCGTAGCGTACCTGGGATTCGTATATCTGGGTTTCCTTGCTCTGGATCAGGTCGATATCCGCCTGGTGATAGATGTTTGCCAGGTTGATTGGAGCTATGTCATAGACCGTATGGTCGATGATGGCAGAAGCATCGTAACCGATATAATGACAAAAAGCCTTGTTGCAGTACTTGTAGATACCTTGACTGTTCTTGTAGAAAATCGGGTTTGGAATGATATTGAAGAGAGTTTCCATAAAGGAAATGTCTTCATTGGCCACTTCCAGCGCACGCTGCATATTCTTGAACTCTTCTTTTGAGAGGTGATTAAATGGATTATTGACCATGACACATGCTCCTTTACTATAATATCCTACTTAATATTTTAACATATTTTCATTTAATCGGGCAAAAAACTCTGAAAAAAATTACTTGTGTAAATGCGACTCGGTTAAATATTATATAATAATACTAAAATACTGATTATAATAATATGAAGACAATTAATAAAGCAAAAAATAATATGTATAATAAAAAATGATTAAAACATATAGAAAAGATTATAATAAAACCATAATAAAAGAATGTGGTCATGAGTAGAAAAAAAATGCAAATAAAAAATTTAAAAAATTAAAATTAATAAAAGTATTGAATAAATTAGTGAAAAAATTATATAATATAAAGTAATAAAAAAACTCGTCAATAAATAAACTAATAATAATAAAAATAAACGTTAAAATAAACAAACTATAAATAGATATATTATTTCCTTTTAAAAAGATAGTTAAAAATATAATAAAAAACAATTTTATATTTGTTTTTATTGGTAGATTATGATATTATAAGTATTAATAGGGAAATAGAGGGAACAGGAGAGAGAATATGCCAAGATTCAGGAATATGAGAGAGAGAGTCGAATATGCCTTTGATGAACTGAATGTGGACATTTATTATGAAGGTGACTATTTTTACACAATACTGGATCACTCATGTGAGCAGTTCATCGAAATGTTGACAGAAGAAGAACTGGATTTTGAGCTTGAACGCATCTGGATGAATCACAACTATGCAGGTGCAGTCGACGGGAGCAGGGTATGAGGAAGTTTCAGACCGTGCGGACAGACACTTTTATTAACAGTGACGACTTGAGAAGACGCTTCAAAGACGTGAAAGAAATCGTGCATGAAAAAGGGAATGTGGGCGTTCTGGTGAACAACAGGGTAGACATGATTATGATGGATGTTGACTTATATAACGAGTTGATGGAAGAACTTGGAAGAGACTAGCACAGATGCGGTTTATGATGGCATATGTGCCTTTTTTTGTTTCATAGGAAATTCCTTCGGAATTTCCTATGAAACAAAAGCGTTCCACTATGGAAGCACATGAATGTGTAATGAAGATGTCACTCCGTGACCACATTCAGCGCGGCAAAGCTGCCAAGTCCCTCATGAATGAGGGATTAGGGAGTTGATGTGGACTTGTCCACTTTGTACTAATTAATCAGATAACAAAAAAACGCCGATGAGTGATGACGGATCGAGAGACCGCATCTTCATCGGCGTTTATTTTTTGCTTGATTACCTGCTAATGGATCCGGGCTATGACGTTATGCCACCCAAGTGAAGTTCAGGACCAGATACACCATGTAGAAGGAGAACAGCAGGAAGCCCTCCCTTTTGGAGATGACCATCTTCTTGTTCTTTGAAAAATACCGAAAGAGTGCAAGTACCAGCAGCATGGTAGGAATCTGCAGTCGGAAGAAATTGGACGGAACCGAAAGACCACCGGTGGTAACAGCTGCTGCGCTGCCAACAACAAAGAGGACGTTCAGGATGTCTGCTCCGATGATGTTCCTACGGCGAGTTCTCCATGGCCTTTACGTACGGCTGAAATCGCTGTAATCAGTTCCGGCAGGCTTGTTCCGAAGGCCACCAATGTGGCTGCGATGACCGACTGAGGTATTCCGACACGAACGGCGGTGATCTCCACAGCCGGAATCAGGATTCTCGATGATATGATCACTAGGGTGATCCCGATGACCATTTTCAGGACCTGAGTAATCAACGGAGAGTTCTCCTCTTCCAGTATCGCTCCCTCATCCATGCCGGAGTTCTTTGCCCAGCGCATGGAGAAGTGAATGTACAGTGCAAGCAGAATCAGGAAAAAGAATCCCATGATCTGGGGTATGTGGCCGCCCGGTGCGGATGTCAGGAACGGCAGGCATGCGATGGCCAGGATGAATCCGGAACCCATTTGTATGAGTCCCTGACGGTCGATGGTCATCTTGTCCACAGGAAGATGTCCCATCATGGCGGCTAGTCCGATGATCAGACCCGTGTCGGCTATGATAGAACCGATGGCGTTCCCCAAGGCAAGGTCGGGATTCCCCTGTATGGCAGCAAGGACCGAGATGGTCGCTTCCGGAAGCGTGGTTCCCAGTGAAACGATGGTCGCACCTACGACCATTTTGGGGATACCCCAATGTATGGACAGGCTGACGGCTTCGTCAACAAGAATGTCAGCACCTTTTCCAAGAGTCCATAAGAAGGCTCCGATTACGACCAGCAGTATGATTGTCGGGAAACTGTTCAGATAATGAAGTAGAAGTTCTTCCATTAATAAATCCTTTCATGAAAGTGCAGACTTTGCAGTGCAAAAGACACTTGATGTTTCAGAACATAAAAAAAACACTACAAAAGCCACTGTGTTTACAGTACCTATCGTAGAGTCTCACTAAACTTGCGTCACTAAAGCCGGGAGTTGATAATCCGTATTGACGACTTTAGTTCCTGCTGTGCAGGAAAGTTACTCCCTCAAACTATAAAGAGTATATAAGATAACGGTGGATTTGTCAATAGGCCGAATGCATGACAGCATTGACAAAGCGGGTGAATAGGTTTACAATAATGTTATCAGCACTCGTCAACAAAGAGTGCTAACAGGAATAGACATCGGAAGGAAGTGATTAAATGAACACAGAAAAATTCACGACGAAGTCCATGGAAAGCTTAGAAATGGCCCAGAAGATGGCTATCAAGCTGAACCATCCAGAGATCGATTCGATACATATCCATTACGGACTTTTGGAAGAGGAGCAGGGACTCGTCAGCAGCGTCCTGCAGTTTTGAATGTGCAGGTCGATGCCTACAGGAAGAGGGTTCTTGGGGAACTGGAGCGAAGAAGCAGTGTTTCAGGAGCGCAGGGAGACATCTACGCCACACGCCAGCTGAACAAGGTGCTGATCCATGCGGAAGATATTGCGAAGAACCTCCATGATGAATATATCAGCGTCGAGCATATCTATCTCTCGCTGATGGAAAACGGAAGCCGGCTGGATAAGGAGATCATGAAAACCTATGGCATCAGCAATGAGGAGTTTCTGAATGGCCTTAAGCACATCAGGGAGTCCAAAAGGGTAACCAGCCAGGATCCTGAAAACGGCTATAATGTATTGGAAAAATACGGTCGTGATCTGATTGAAATGGCAAAAGAGGGTAAGTTGGATCCTGTCATCGGGAGGGATGAGGAGATCAGAAGAGCCATTCGCATTCTGTCAAGAAGGACGAAGAACAATCCGGTCCTGATCGGTGAACCCGGTGTCGGCAAGACCGCGGTCGTCGAAGGCCTGGCACAGAGGATCCTCGCCAAAGACGTACCCGAAGGGCTTTTGAATAAGAAGGTCTTCGCGCTGGATATGGGAGCTCTGATAGCAGGAGCCAAGTACCGCGGGGAATTCGAGGAACGGCTCAAGTCAGTGCTTGAGGAAGTATCCGGATCCGATGGGCAGATCATTCTTTTTATCGATGAACTTCACAATATAGTCGGTGCAGGGAAAACCGAAGGGGCCATGGACGCGGGCAATCTCCTGAAGCCGATGCTCGCAAGGGGAGAACTGAGGATGATCGGAGCGACGACACTGGATGAATACAGGAAGTATATTGAAAGGATGCAGCTCTCGAGCGGCGCTTCCAGACGATTTTTGTCGCAGAGCCGACGGTGGAGGACACCATTGCCATCCTTCGCGGCCTGAAAGAACGGTTTGAGATCCATCATGGCGTTCGAATCACAGACACGGCCATCATCGGCTGCGCGAAGTTATCCCATAGATACATCAGCGACAGGTCCTGCCGGACAAGGCCATCGATTTGATGGATGAGGCGTTGGCCATGCTAAGGACGGAAATCGATTCGATGCCCCAGGAACTCGATGAGATGTCGCGAAAGATCATGCAGCGTGAAATTGAGATACAGGCCCTTAAGAGCGACAAGAGCGATGAAGCCAGGGAAAGGCTTCAGATTCTCGAACAGCAGCTTTCGGACCAAAAGCATGACTTCCATGAACTGAAGGCGAAATGGGAAGTGGAAAAGTCTGAAATTGTCCGGGAAAAGGAACTGAAGACTCAAATCGAAGAGGTGAAACGCCAGATAGAAGAGGCCGAGAGAGAATATAACCTTGAGAAACTGGCAGAACTGAAATACGGACGGCTTGAGAACCTGAAGAAGGAACTGGAGGACTACAGGTCCCATCACAAAGCCGGAAGCAGCCAGAATACCCTTCTGAAAGAAGAAGTGACAGAGATGGAGATTTCCCAGATCGTCTCCAAATGGACAGGCATCCCCATCAGCAAGCTGGTTGAAACGGAGAAGGATAAGCTGCTGCACCTTGACCGTATCCTGCATCAGAGGGTTATCGGGCAGGATGAGGCCGTACAGGTGGTGACGGATGCCATCATCCGTGCCAGATCAGGTCTGAAGGATCCGACAAAGCCCATCGGTTCGTTCATGTTTCTCGGTCCGACCGGTGTCGGGAAGACAGAACTCGCCAAAGCCCTATCAGAAGCCATGTTCGATGATGAGGACAACATTGTCCGTATCGACATGAGTGAATATATGGAAAAGCATGCGGTTTCCCGCCTGATCGGCGCCCCTCCCGGATATGTCGGTTATGAAGAGGGCGGTCAGCTGACGGAAGCCGTAAGAAGACGTCCATACAGCGTCATTCTGTTCGATGAGATTGAAAAGGCCCATCCTGATGTCTTCAACGTGCTGCTGCAGTTGCTGGATGACGGCCGCTTGACAGATAATCAGGGTCATGTGGTGGATTTCAAGAATACAATCATCGTCATGACCTCCAATATCGGCAGCCAGTATTTACTGGAATATGCCGAAGAGTACGTACACCAGGATACTGTATTGAATTCCGAGCATCTCAGCGAGGAAGTGAAGAAAAATGTCATGCAGCTGATGCATCGGACGTTCAAACCGGAACTCATCAACCGTCTGGATGAAACAGTCCTGTTTACGCCGCTATCCATCAAGGCCATCGAAGGTATCGTTGAGCTTAGCCTCAACCAGGTGCGCAGACGACTCGAAGACAGGAAAGTCAAACTGGAGGTGACGGACAGGGCCCTTGAACAGATGGCGAAGGACAGCTACAATCCTGCATTCGGAGCAAGGCCGGTCAAGCGTTTCATACAGTCCAAGATTGAAACCATGCTTGGCAGGGCCATCATTGCCAATGACATCAGGGAAAACGAAACTGCAGTCATCGATTTCGGAGATGACGGTTATTATTTGGCTCAAGCCGGAGAATGAGTCAACTGAGTATGCGAGGAAAGAACACGGATCAGCAAAATACTGTCCGTGTTCTTTTGCGTGTGCCAGCCAGTTCATCGCATTCGGCATGATTGTCACGGTGGTGGGCGCGATTGCAGTTGTATATGCGGTCATGATGATGTAAAATGATGAGGAATATGAACTGTTCCCGGATCCGGAACATCTGGATGAGTGTAACTTTGATGATAACGATGGCAATGATTCTGTGGACATGGTCTGCCTGTATTTTGAATTCGTGAGATAAAGGAGTCATAATGAAGATAGCAGTAATCAGCGACGTCCACGGCAACATCGATGCCCTGGACAGTGTACTGAAAGATATTGAAGACAACCGTGCGGACATCATCTTGTCGACGGGCGACATGGTCGGCTACCTGCCTTATCCTAATGAGGTGGTTGAGCGTATGCAAAATGAAAGGATTCTGTCGATACAGGGGAACCATGACCTTGTGATTGCAGGTGGAGAAGCCTTGACTGCAGATATGATGGAAGGCATGACGACAGTTGAACTACAGAGCGGAGGCTCAAGAATCTATACCAATAATACCATCAGCGATATGAACCGAAGATACCTGTCGGAACTGCCCAAGACCTTGACACTGACCTTTGGTGAAATGGCGGTAAAGCTGGTCCACGGCAGTCCGGAGCGCATTGATGAATACATGTACGACGATACTGACGCGCTTCAGGAAGCAGCGGCAGCACTGGATGCGGATGTCTTGATAATGGGACATACCCATAAGGCGTATCACAGGATGATCGACGGCAAGCATTTCATCAACGCAGGATCCGCAGGTAAACCTAAGCACGGCAATCCGAATGGCAGCTATGTCATGTTGGAGTTTGAGGGGAATGCGCTGAGTGCGGAAATCAGGGAAGTAGCATATGACTATGACAGGCTGTGTGAGGCCATCCGAAGAGAACCGTTGATATCCAACGCACTGATTGAAGCGATAGTTGAAGGTAAATAGGAGTTATATAAAGGAGAATCGACAACCATGCTGCGGATATGTCGATTCTCCTTCATTGAGTACTTTAATGTGCTGCATTCAGAGCTTCCTCCACCCCTTCGATGATGCCTTCCGATGAGAATGTGGCTCCGCTGATGACATTGACATCGGTGGTCTGCTCGGTGAGGATGCTGCTGACGATACCGTTGTAGGCACGCTCGAACCATTTATAATCATCCCTGTGATCGGTGACTTCAATCCCAACGATCGTATCGTCCTTGACGGTGACATCCACGGTCATTTCACCTCGAAATCCCATGCCTGTTCCCGTATAGGTACCATCCGGAATTTCAGAACTCTCCTTTAAGGAGGCACCACCATCATCCGTTGAATTCGATGTCTGGTCTGTCGTTGGCAGGTTGTTGGTTTCGTCGTTGCTGTCGTTGATGACAGAAACATGATCTGATATGGATATATCCTTTGAATCAGCATCTATGTCGATGGATTCGATGGAAGCGGTTTTGCAGGCAGTGAAACGAGGCTGTTTCCGGTCACTGCAGAGTATCCGAGCAAGGACACTGCAAGGATGAAAATGATGGTGACGATCGTCACATAACGCTTGCGTACGGCAGGGGTCAATGCTACAGGCCCATAGGTCAGGGTGTTCTTGGCAGGACATGCGGCGACGCATTCAAAACAATTGATGCACTGGATGGAATGCACATGTTCTTTCGTTGAGACTTCAATATTCATCGGACAGGCCTTGTCGCACTTTCGGCAGTCGAAGCAGGTGCCGGCTTTCCGACGGACGGTGATGAATCGGATGCTGCTGAACAGTCCGTGTTTAGCCCCTTCCATGCAAAGATAGTTGCAGAAAGGGCGTTCAAAGAACAGGGACAGGACGACAAAGGACAGCATGACAGCGGCTGCTCCAATGGTCAGCATGTTGCCCTCGAAAAGCATCAGCAAACGTGATCGGGGATCGTACTGGGCCAAGGTAAACAGGAGGTTTAGACCTGTCAGCGTCAACAATGCAAGAAGGAGGTACCTGACATATATGAGGTACATGTGAATTGCCTTTGGCATTTTCAGTTTCCGGATGCCAAGATACCTTCCCAGGTGGCTGGCCAGTTCCTGCAAGGTTCCAAAGGGGCAGATCCAGCCGCAGTAATAAGCGCCTGCCAGCAAAGTGGCAATCGTGAGGATTGCCATTGTCAGCGGAAAAGCGGTAAAGAAGCCCAGAGCGGTCAGTATGACAGCCAGAAGCTGAATGGTTAGCCGTATGTGTTGTAGATTCTTCATGTGATATTCCTTTCAATATTATCATTTTACTCTGATATGACAATAAGTCAAATGATTCATTTTGTTGATATGAGTATATATGAAGATTGTGAAGGAAATGTGTCAACGCAGGGCGGACAATAGAAATAACAAATGTAACACAATGGATTGCAACTGAACAAAATATCACTTGAAGTGGATGTGAATCGGTACGCCGTTTGACTGAAATGATGGGAGAAGCATGCGGGATTGCCATGGTGAAGGGCGCTTTCAAGTGGAAAAATCAGACCTGATAAAATCTCTGAGCATAACAGCGAATTGTGTAAAAAAACTGAAAATTCCATTGGGATTGTTCTTTTGTCAGCATAAATATGCTTTTGTGCAAACACAAGATATACATATCAGAAAACTTCGCATACCATATGTTGTGTTTTTGGAGATTATGTAGTAAAATTATTTATAGAGATTTGGATGAAAAGGAGAAGAGACTATGAAGATTGAATTTATCAACTTTCCATTTGTATTCACAGATGAGGGAACAAGACACCATGTAAGCGAGATCAATGGTACACCACGTGTTGGATGTGAGTTGGACCAGGAACTCAATGTTATGAACAACAACGTCAATTCCGATTGCGTTGGAGGGGTTTGTCCGATCCGATAGCATATCGGGTGATCAGTATATTACGGACTGATGATTGAATAAGATTATGATTCCCGGCATGAAATGGCTGGGAATTTTTTTGTTCCTTTCTTATTTACATGCATAGAAAACGATGGTCGAGGACCATCGTTTTCCGATTCGTAGTCAAACAAAGAAAATATTGAAATTAACCTATGATGCTGCGGATTTTATTCTCGTCGAAGTCTTTTGCGACTTTGAGCACTACGGTTGAAGAACCATAATTCAGTTCCAGGTTCTTCAGGTTTTCCATTGATTCATCGGCAGATGTGGTGATGCTGCCAATGTACTTCAGAGGTATGAAGATATGCTTGTAGCCGTAATCGGCTTCTCTTTCACGCTTGACTTCCTTGACGCGGTCGAGGATGATCAGCTCCTTGCCGTTGGTTAGGTACAGTGAATCCTGCAGTACCGGTTTGCTGTAGCGGTCCATCAGGAATTCAATGGTGGTTTGGTTCTGGCGTACCAGTTCGATGAATGGCTGATATGCAATCGGCTTCATCTCTTCACCCTTCATATCTCTGTTGAGGAGATTCTGATAGAGTGGAGTCTCCACTTCAATAGTTTCATTGATGGTTGACAGATCGATATGGGCAGGTTCGGTGTAGTATTTTTCCCGAACGATGCCAATGACTTTCTCAACGATATCATAGGAGACTGGGTTGAAATGGAAGTTGAACCGGCTGTTGCCTGCTACGAGCACCATTTCGCCGAACAGCAAGTCGTTGATGCATTCGATGGACTGTACATCCTTATAAGCGATGGTGGTCGTCGTAATCAATGTTTCTTTCCTCGACATGAACAACAGGTCGTCATCATTCATGACAAGTACATGGTTATATAGGGGCATGCCCGCCTTGGCATTGCGTCGCTCAATATTACGGGGGATCTTGATGGAAAGATTGGAGTTCATAATCCTCTCGGATTCTTTGGCGAATTGTGGCGGAACTTCTGTCGCGTCCTTGATTTCAATGATCCATGGTCCAAATGCATCGTATTCCTTCTTTAAAATATCCATATGTATCCTCCTTATCATATCTTGGTTGATTGTTGATAACGGCTTTCTCAGTTTTGTCAGCAGATCCATGAAGGTTTCCCTCTCAGTGTCGCTGTCCAGTGAGTCCAAAAGATAGTAATACAGCTGTCGTTTTTCAAGTCGCCGGTAGTTAAGAAGGTCAGTACCCTTTTTGGTGAGGGTCAGGTTGAAGATCCTACGGTCTGTGGGATGAATCTCCCTTTTCAATATATCCTGATTTTCCAAGCGATTGATGGCGCTGGTGATGGTGCTGTTAGGAACTTTCAAAGCTGTGATGGCTTCCTTGACAGTGAGGTGGCTCTTCCATTCGAATAATGTCAATATGCCCAGTTCCACCGAACCGAACTTTTTCCTGCCGGAGGTGTAGACTTCGGTTTCGAGCTGGGATTTGTAGAATCCGTAGGCCTGATGGACGAACTGCTCCATCTGATCAAGCCATTTGTCATAGCCTTTGTTGTACATGTCTTCACGTGTCCTTTCTTATGTTGTCGGAAGTCGCATGATTCTGTCCGAAGTCACCGATTCATATTCAAATGCCAAGAAGCATTTCCGCAACATATAATGCAACCATAAGCGTAATATAACAGGAATTAAATAGTTGGAAAATAGGATATTACGAATATCGTAATATAATTATAGCACATGATTTCTACAAAAACAATATACTATTGAGAAATTTGTCAGAATAAATTTTGCGTGCAGTCAAAACTTATAAAACATGGATTGACAACGTGAACATTCTGTTGTAACATAAGAACATGACAACGTGAACATCTATGCTGGATATTTATATGACTCAGTGAGTCGTTAACGAGGAGGTAGGGTCATGTCGGTAACGATCAAGGATATTGCCAAGGCTGCAGGTTTCTCTCATATCACGGTTTCAAGGGCTTTGAACAACAACGACAATGTGAGGCCGGAAACCAGGGATAAGGTGATTGAAGTGGCCAGCCGAATGGGTTATACGCCCAATATGAATGCCAGGAGTCTGGTGCTGAAGCGTTCATTCACCATCGGGCTCTTCTTTTCCTCCATTACCCGGGGCACATCTCCGGAAGTTTTCTACGAACTGGTAGAAAAAGTCAACAGGGATGTGGACAAGGATTACAACATCGTCGTCAAGGGCATCGACAGTCTGACAAATGTCAACAAGCTCGCCCATACGAATTATGACGGTATCCTGCTATTCAGCCAGTCATCAAGAGATGCGGGATTTATCGAAGAAGTCATAGCCAGGAAGATACCTCTGGTGGTGATCAACCGCAGGGTGGAGGACGTGGATAATATCAGCTTCAATGATGAAGCCGGTGCGTATCTGATTCTCAAGGAACTGCTGGAACATGGACATCGCCGCATCGGGTTTCTGATGGGGGCTGCCACATCGACAGCAACCCAGAGACGAATGGAAGGCTACAGGAAGGCGCTTGAAGAAGTGGGACTGACTATGGATGAATCGGATGTCAGCAACGGTGAAATCACGTATGACTTCGGATATTCGGTGACAAAGGCACTGCTGATTCAACGGAATGGCATGACTGCTGTCTGCTGCATGAACGATGACATCGCCATCGGAGCCATGAAGGCGGTCAAGGAGTCAGGGCTGAGCGTGCCTGGAGATATCTCGGTATGCGGATATGACGGGACAAAAGTCGCAGCCATGCTTGAACCTGCACTGAGCACGGTAAGAAGACCGGTTACACGGGCTGCAGAAATGGCCCTGGAGATCCTGTTTCAGAGGATAGGCAGCAAAGAGGTAGACAGAGCTGTGGTTTCCCTTGAACCCGAACTGATTAGGGGCAAGTCGGTTGGAGATGCAAACTGACAGTCTTTTTTGCACGATATGACAACGTGAACATTTGCGGGAGCTCATATTCAGGACTTAATCATCCAAGAACGAACCATCTAAAAATGAACCATCAATAACATGAACCATCATCAAATGAAGATAACGGAGGATCCTATGAAACCTTTTATGAATGAAGATTTATCCTAAGCAGCGAGACGGCAAAAACGCTGTACCACAATTACGCAAAGGCCATGCCGATCTATGATTACCATTGTCACCTGTCACCCCAAGAGATTGCCGAAGACAAAGCTTATGAGAATATCACCCAGATATGGCTTCATGGAGACCATTACAAGTGGAGGGCGATGAGGAGCTTCGGTATCACTGAGGACTACATCACCGGTAACAGAAGCGACAAGGAAAAATTCATGGCATTTGCGAAGATGATTCCCTATGCCATCGGGAATCCTCTGTATCACTGGTGTCATCTGGAACTGCAGCGGTATTTTGACATCGATGACCTGCTCTCGGAGGCTACTGCTGAGAAGATATGGGAAAAGGCGAATGACAGGATTCAAAGCGCGGGATTCAGTTCACGAAAGCTGATTGAAAAGTCCAACGTGGCTGTCATCTGCACGACGGATGACCCGATCGATGACCTGCGCTATCATTTGGAGCTGAAAACCGACGACAGCTTTTCGACAAAAGTGCTCCCGACTTTCAGACCGGATAAGAGTGTCAACATTGAACGTGACACCTTCCTGCCGTGGCTTGCAGAACTGGAAAAGGCCGTAGGGTATGAAGTGAAGGACATTAAGGAGCTGATGAAAGCGCTGGAAGAAAGGCTGGAATTCTTCCATGAAGTGGGGTGTCGTCTGTCGGACCATGGCATGGATACGGTTGAATACCGATCCTTTGATTCGGAAGAGGCCTGGGAGGCTGCATACGCCAAAGCTGATGAAGTGCTTGGGCGCAGGTTAAGAGGTGAAGCGTACGATGACGAAGGCGTGGAAATCTACAAGAGCGTCCTACAACGATTCTTCGGCAAGGGATATGCCAAACGTGGCTGGGTGATGCAGCTGCACATTGGAGCATTGAGAAACAACAGCAAGAGGATGTACAGGCAGTTGGGTGCCGACATCGGATTTGATTCCATTGACGACAGCATCTTCGCTGCAAAGCTATCCTCATTCATGGGTGATCTGGACGATACGGATGAACTGCCCAAAACCATACTGTATACCTTGAATCCGGTGTTCAATTATGTATTGGGAACGATGATAGGAAACTTCCAGGGTGGTGGTATGCGAGGAAAATCCAGTTCGGATCCGGATGGTGGTTCAACGACCAGAAGGACGGGATGGAAGAACAGATGAAGGCGTTGTCCAATCTGGGACTGCTCTCTTGTTTTGTCGGTATGCTGACGGACTCAAGGAGCTTTCTGTCCTATACGAGGCATGAATACTTCAGACGAATCCTATGCAATTACATCGGTGACCTCGTGGAGAAGGGTGAATATCCTCATGACGAAGCCCTGTTAGGTCAGGTGGTTCAAGACATCAGTTTCAACAATGCGGACCAGTATTTCGGACTATAACAGCCATATTGCAGAATACTTTAAAAAAGACCATTAAATTCATTTTAATATGGTCTTTTTTTTTGCAATTCGGTATAATGAGAACATATGATTCAACAGTCAGGAGAGTGGATATGAAGGATAGATGGTTTGGATTGATCAAACTGCAGATGCATGCGGGAATAGCTTGTGTTACGGTTTTGTTGGTAATGATTGTTGCCATGAGCGGCTGCAGGGCCGGTGATGCAGCGAAAGGCAGCGAGGAATCAAAGCCTGTTGCTGCGGTCTCCATTGTGCCGCAGAGCACGTTTGTCGGTAAGGTCGCAGGTGACTTGTGGGATGTGGTTACCGTCATACCTCCGGGGGCCAGCCCGGCCAATTACCAGCCTTCGCCGAAAGAGATGACGGACATCAGCGAAGCCAGTGTATATTTCGCCATTGACGTGCCTGCGGAAGTGGGCAACATTTTGCCGAACATAGCCGGACTGAATGAGGAGCTGCTGATCGTTGACCTTGCAGAAAAGGTGGAGTCGATATACCCCGGAAGGTATTTCGCCGATGAACATGACGACGAGCACAGCGATGAAGGCGACGAGCACAGCGTCGAAGGGGATGAGCACAGTGATGAAGGCGACGAGCACAGCCATGAAGGCAGGGATCCCCACATATGGATGTCGCCAAGACGTGTGATTGTCATGGTGGAGGCCATCAGGGATACCCTCTCTGAACTGGATCCGGACAATGCAGGGACCTATGCCGACAATGCGCAGGCGTTCATCGGTGAACTGAAACAGCTGGATGAAGAGCTGGAAGTGACGCTTGGCAGCCTTGATAAGAAAGCTTCATCATCACGCATCCGGCCATGGGGTATTTTGCTGATGATTACGGTCTCAAGATGATCGCCCTGGAACAGGAAGGCAAGGAATCAACGGCGGCGCATCTTCAGCAGGTCATCGATTATGCGTTGGAGCACGGCATCGGCGTCATCTTCTACCAGGCTGAGTTCGACAGCAACCAGGCGAGGACGATTGCTGAGGAAATCGATGGTGAAGTGATGGAGCTTGAGACCCTGTCTCCGGAATATATCAGCAACATGAAGAAAATCAATCAGACATTTGAGAGTATCCTGAATTAAGGAGTTGTTGGATTTGATAGACAATATGCACACGGACATCGTCATCGATGTCGAAAACCTGGAAGTGAACTATGAACAAGTGAACGCACTGGTGAATGTGAATTTTCAAGTCGCCGGTGGTGAGTTCATCGGTATCATCGGACCGAACGGCGGAGGTAAAACGACACTGGTTAAGGCGATTCTCGGATTGCTTAGCCCGATCGGAGGCAAAGCAGAGGTGAAAGAAGGCCAGGTTGTAGGTTATGTACCGCAGCTGACCACTTTTGACCGGAGTTTTCCTGTTTCGGTGGAGGAAGTCATACAAAGCGGGCATTTGCCTAGGAGACTGAAGCTCTGGCAGCGATTCAGCGAGAAGGAGTTGCGACATGGTGAGGAAGTCATGAAGCGCCTGGGTATTCTCGGCCTTCGAAAGCGCCAAATCGGTGAACTGTCCGGTGGACAGATGCAGAGAGTGCTGATTGCAAGGGCGCTGATGAACCACCCTTCGATCCTCATACTTGACGAACCGACATCCGGTGTTGATGAAGCGGCGAAAAAGACATCTACACCTGTTGAGGAACTGAATCAAGAGATCACCATGCTCATGATCACCCACGATACGGAAGAGATTCTGGAATTCCTGGACAAGGTCATCTATATCTACAAAACAGCACATATACATGTCATGGACAAAGCTGCTGCACTGGAAGAGGAGTGCTGTCCTATAGACTGGTATATGGAAGGGCAGCGGATCCAGAGGGAACTGATGGAACAGGAAGGGAAATGACGATGATTGATGCCATACTGACATACAAATATATGCAAAACGCCTTATTCGCCGGACTCCTGGCCAGCCTCATCTGCGGTATCATCGGTACGGTCATCGTGGAAAAGAAGCTGGTTAGCATGAGCGGCGGCATCGCCCATTCTTCCTTCGGGGGAATCGGTGCCGGTTATTTTTTCGGCATTGAACCGATCCTGGGAGGGCTGGTCATGGCTACACTGGCCTCGCTCAGCGTTGGGGCCATCAAGCGAAAGGTCGGCACCTATACGGATACCATCATCAGCATGTTCTGGTCGGGCGGCATGGCTTTGGGTATTCTTTTCATAGCACTGACACCTGGATATCCTCCGGACATGACCTCGTATCTTTTCGGCGACATCCTGACGGTGAACAGGTTGTACCTGAACGTCATGATCGGCCTGACTGTCGTGGTGGTGCTGGTAGTGGCCAGCCTGTTCAACTACTGGAAGATCTACCTTTTCGATGAAGAGTATGCGGGTATCATGGGAATTCCCGTCATCGTCATGGAGGTCATTCTCTATACGATGATTGCGTTAAGCATTGTCATTCTCATCAAGGTCGTCGGCATCATACTGTCCATAGCCATGCTGACGATACCACCGGCCATCGCCAAGCTGTTCACCAAGCGTCTGGGCAAGATGATGGTCCTGTCAACGGTGCTTGGCATCATCTTCACCATGTTGGGACTGGTTATTTCATACTACTGGAACATCCCTTCAGGGGCGACGATCATCATGACTGCCATTGTTTCCTATTTCATCGGGATACTGGTCAGGAAAAAACTGGTCACTGGATAACTTGGGGATTTGACAGAATCGAATGTAGCTTTACAAATGAAAATTTGCAGGTTTGAGCAGGATGTTATCGGAACGGATAATGTCCTGTTTTGTTTTGCTCGGTCTTTGGACTTCAGCCACTCGGTAGAAAACAATAAAAAATTATCGTAAAACAATATATTAATATTGCAAAATAATAAATCCTATGCTAATCTGTTTATAGAACACACAAACAAGACTTTGAGGATTAATAGAAATGGATGAATGAATGAAATGAGGAGGAATCATGGGAATCATTGAGAAACTGTCTCTTGTAAAGTATCAGGTGTCACACACAACTCATATTGTTGCTGTTGGCATTCAACGTCGCTGTTCTGGCAGGGTTACCCCTGATCGTGCAATGGGTCATCCGGGTGGATATTGGCTCCGGATACGTGTCAGTGCTGTACCTGAAGCCGATGTATTACTATTTTCTTGGCATTCTTTACTTCGCCGGCGGATTGGCGCTCATCATACTGAATGATCTGCGGCTGCTTTTGAGTAGCTGCATCCGGGAAGATGTCTTTGTCAGGCCGAATGTGGTCCGACTGCTTAGGATGGCGATATGCACAGGCGTTATCGCGTTGGTGTTTATGACGAAGATATTCATCGTAAACTCCATCATGACCATGGTGGTGGTATTCGTTTTCTTCATGGCTTCGGTGTTTTGCCTGGTACTTACGCTGCTGTTCGATCAGGCGGTGCACTATAAGATGGAAAATGACCTGACAATATAGGAGGTTCTTATGGGAAAGATAATCATCAATCTTGATGTGATGATGGCCAAGCGCAAGATTTCGCTCAAGGACCTTGCGGAAGAAGTCGGCATCACCAATGCAAACCTGTCAATTTTGAAAATAACAAGGCGAAGGCCGTTCGGCTGAATACCCTGGAAAAGCTTTGTGAAGCTTTGGACTGTCAGCCGGGAGACCTGCTTGAGTACGAGGAGGATGAATAGATGATCTGGATGATGATACTTGGAGTACTTGTCAATTGGTTGCTGCTGTACCACGAGTTGGGGATGGGAGCGTTCCTGAGCGTCGTTGCTGTCTTGGCATATATCGGATTGGACGCATACAAAGAGGGCCGTCTGGATCTCGGATGGTGGATAAAGACCCTGGTCACGCTGTGTTTCGCATTGACCTTCATCCTGCGTGACATGGCGGTGTTCAAGGTGCTGACGTTCATGGCTATGCCTTTTATTGTCGCATTTTTCTATATGGAATCTGCGAATGGAATTTCCTGAAGTATCTTCTGATCCTGGTTAAAACCACGTTCAGACCTTTCCTGAAGTTGCATCTGTTCATCAGGAAAATGATGGATGGACTCTTTAGAGGGAGGGAAGAGATGAAGCATGCCGTCTTGGGCATCCTTGTGGCGATACCGTTTCTGGCGGTTGTACTGCCGCTTCTCATCTCATCCGATTTGATTCTCGAGGATATGACCGTGAACTTCATAGAGAGTTTTGAGATATCCGGCAAGATGATATTCAGGATTGTTTTTTGGGGATTCTTCTGCAGCTATCTGTATGCCCATGGAGCATTTCCTTTGGCCGGCCTGATGCAAGGCAAGCCGCTTGACGGCAAGGGAAATGTGAGGGATAGAGAAAAACAGGATTCGGAAGATGAGATGAGTCAGGAGCAGGTTTATGTCGATACGGTCAACAAGGAAGAGATTGTCGTCGAATCCATGAGAAGCATGAAGGGAGCGGGTTCCGCCTCGGTCATGGTGAATACGTTCCTCAGTGTCATCAACATCGTTTACGGAATGTATGTGTTCATCCAGATCTATTATCTTTTCATGAACAGGGGAAGACTGCCGGAAGGCATCACGTATGCGGAATACGCGAGGGAGGGTTTCTTTCAGCTCCTGGCTGTTGCCGTTATCAATGTCCTGCTCGTCGTCATTCTCGAACTGATGAACAGGAAGGAGGCCGTGACGCAGAGAGTTCTGGAGAGTCTGACGCTGACGATGACCATCGTCATGTCCGTGTCAGCGTTCTATCGTATGACCATGTATGAAGCCACTTACGGCTACACCAGGCTTCGCCTTCTGGTGTTCGTGTTCCTCATCTTCCTGATGGTGCTGATGGTGATGATCATAGCCTACCTGGTTACCCGACGGACCGGAATCGTCACTGCGATATCCGTATACATGATGGTCTTCTACATCGCAGCCTCTTGGTTCAATATGGATGGCTTCGTTGCGGACAGGAATATCCTCAGATATGAAAACACCGGCGAAATCGACTTATACTATCTGACCGGGCTCAGTAGGGATGCAAAAACATCAGTCGATGCTTTCTTCAAGGAGTATCCTGACCTGAAAAGTCCGGAGTTTGGGAGCCGGATGAGTCATAGGAATGAAGATGATTTTTCATGGCAGTCCTGGAATGTAGAAAAATAGCATCCGATATCAATGGCAGTATGTTGGTCCATAGGTCGATCTATAGGTCAGTCTGGATGTAGTCATTGTATTTCTCGGAGAATTCCAGTGAGCTGGAATCCGCTTTGATATGCTTGAACATCAGCTCTTCGATTTCCAGTGAGCTGTCACCCCGCAGATAGCTGAGCAACATACGGTGCTCGTTAAGAAGCTTTTCGAGTTTGGTTTTCTCCATCATATGGAGTTTGCGATATCTGATGTAGTGCACGTTGAATTGCTGAATGATGTCCCAGAGGAAGCTGCGGCCGGCAAACTCAAAGCATGTTCTGTGGAACAGGTCGTCATGCTCAAGGAAGCAGGGCAGTGGATCGGAAACTTGTATACAAGACTCCTGCTCTTTGAGAATCGTATTGAGCCTATGGGCCATGGTGAGTGTCATCATGGCCTTGAGATCCCTGAAAATCTCTTTTTCCAGTGTGTGCCTCAAGTAAATGATCTGTTCGACCGAGTCAAGGTTGATATATGAAACGATACTCCCTCTTTGGGGTATATTTTATGTAGTCTTCTGCCTGCAGCTGCTTCAGGATATCGCGGATCGGGGTTCTGGAAAGACCGAAGCGTTCAGTGAGTATCGCTTCGCTCAACAGTTCTCCTGGCTTCAGCTGGAGGTTCAGTATCTCGGTTTTCAGTTGGTTGATGATTGCTTCTTTTTTAGGTGCCATAAGTATCTCCATCCTGTTAATTTTTATATCAACTAGTATACAACAAGAATTAGCTATTGACAAGAGATTGAATAAGATGTATTATATAAATATCACAACTTGTATACAAGTTATCAAAAAGGAGTTTTACTTATGCAAATGACATGGAGATGGTATGGCGAAGGCAATGATTCGATAACACTCGATCATATTCGTCAAATCCCAGGAGTAGAAGGAATCGTTTGGTCGCTGCATGATAAGGTGGCCGGAGAAGTTTGGGAAGAAGAAAGAATCAAAGAAACGGTTGAATTGATTGAGAGCAAAGGTTTCAATGCAGATGTCGTCGAGAGTGTCAACATTCATGACGATATCAAGATCGGACTGCAAAGCAGAGACAAATACATAGATATCTATATCGACACAATAAGAAAGCTGGCAAAATATGGCGTGAAGGTCATCTGCTACAATTTCATGCCGGTGTTTGACTGGACTAGGACGGATCTTTACAAAGAGCAGCCGGACGGATCCAATGCGCTGTTCTATGAGAAGAATGCCATTCAGCAGGATGCGAAAGTCATGGCGGAGAAGATTCTTGAAGGTGCAGGAGACTTCACGATGCCTGGTTGGGAGCCGGAGCGTATGGCAAAACTGGATGACCTGTTCGATGCTTATAAAGACGTGAATGAGGAGAAGCTGCAGGAAAACCTGAAGTATTTCCTTGAGCGTATCATTCCGGTTTGCGAGGAAGAAGATGTCAAGATGGCTATTCACCCGGATGATCCGCCATGGCCGATATTCGGACTTCCAAGAATCATCCGAAGCCGTGACCATATCAAGAAGTTCCTTGATTTGGTGGACAGCCCTTATAACGGTTTGACATTGTGTACCGGTTCACTTGGGCCTAATCTTATGAATGACATCCCAGCAATCATAAGAGAGTTCCATGACAGAATCCATTTTGCCCATATCCGCAATGTCAAGGTCTTCGAAAACGGAGACTTCATCGAAGTTTCCCATCGCGGAAAAGATGGAAACGTGGATGTGTATGAAGTTCTCAAGGCTTATCATGACAATGGTTTTGAAGGATATATCCGTCCTGACCATGGCCGCCACCTTTGGGGTGAAGAGAAGGGCTGCAGACCCGGCTATGGTTTGTATGACCGGGCATTGGGTGCTATGTATATGCTGGGTGTATGGGATAGCCTTGATAAGAGAAAGGAAGGTCGCTAATGATCAATCTATCATTAAGGGATTTGGAAAATAAAGTACAGTGGGAAGCTGCTGATGTAAAGCTTCCCGGTTTCGATATAGCAAAAGTGAAGGAGAACACTGAAAAATCTCCAGAGTGGATTCATTTTGGCGCAGGGAATATCTTCCGTGGATTCGTTGCCCACGCCCATCAGAAACTGCTGAATGAAGGGGAGCGGACACAGGCATCATCGCCGTGGATTCGTTCGATTTCGAAGTCATCGATAAGGTATATAAACCTTTTGACAATCTGAGTCTTCTGGTACTGATGAACGCAAGCGGCCAGTTCGACAAGACGGTCGTCGGCAGTGTTGTCGAAAGCCTTGCGGCAGACTATGCAAGGGCAGACGATATCAATCGGTTGGAGGCAATCTTCACCAATCCAAGTCTTCAGATGGTCAGCTTCACCATCACTGAAAAAGGATATGGATTGACGACACCCGCAGGCGAATACTATGGCGTCGTTGCGGGAGATATCGAAAACGGACCGGCAAAGCCGCTGCATACAATGGGCATGGTTGCAGGTCTGATGTACAAAAGATTCAAGCAGGGTGCCCATCCTGTGACACTGGTCAGCATGGATAACTGCTCCCACAACGGTGACAAGCTGAAAAACGGTGTGGTAACGATGGCGAGGGAATGGCTTGCCAAAGGCTTTGTCGAAGAGGCCTTCGTTGAGTATCTTCTTGACGAGAATAAGGTGACCTTTCCGTTATCCATGATCGACAAAATCACACCCAGACCTTCAGATGATGTGAAGAAGGTCCTTGAAGCGGATGGCATCGGAAACATGGACACCATCATCACTTCCAAGAACTCCTATATGGCGCCGTTTGTCAATGCGGAAATCTCTGAGTATCTTGTCATCGAGGACAAGTTCACCAACGGACGTCCTGAACTGGAAAAGGCAGGCATCATTTTTACTGACAGGGATACGGTCAACAATGTCGAGACGATGAAAGTCACGACTTGCCTGAATCCATTGCATACCGCACTTGCCGTGTCGGGATGTGTTCTCGGATATACGCTGATTGCTGATGAGGTCAGGGATACGGCCCTGTCCAATATGATCAAGGCCATCGGATATGAAGAAGGACTGAAGGTCGTTGTCGATCCGGGCATCATCGATCCGAAACAATTCATCGACGAAGTCGTGAATGAGCGTTTCGCGAATCCGTTCATTCCGGATACGCCGCAGCGTATCGCGACGGATACTTCCCAGAAGGTAGGCATCCGTTTCGGGGAGACGATCAAATCCTATGTCAAAAGAGAGGATTTGAATCCTGAAGATCTGACGGCCATCCCGATGGCTATAGCCCTTTGGTGCAGATATTTGATCGGTATTGACGACGAAGGCAGTGCGTTCACTTTGAGTCCTGATCCATTACTGGATACATTGAAAAGTGATATGTCCGGCATCTCATTGGGCAGCACTGACGGAGTAAAACTGAAGCCCATTCTTTCAAACGCCAATATCTTTGGCATGGATCTGTATGAAGTCGGTCTTGGAAAGAAGATTGAAGGCATGTTCGATGAGCTCACTGCTGGTGCAGGAGCGGTCAGAAAGACGGTCGACAAGTATTTCGCTTAGGTCGTTTATTTATAAAGCTTAACTACCTCATATAAAATAGTCATTGAACGGGCCGTGAATTTTCAGTTTGGAAGATTCATGGCCCATTCGTTTATGTCCCAGATTTGCATAGTTCTTCTTACCCGATTCGAGAAACTGGTAATCATATGCATCAATAGCTGACTTCCAATCCTTCATACATGAACGACTTGATCGGCTCCTCTTCCTTGAATTCCTTATAATCGGCGATCTCATTATCCCTGAAACGGTAAACCCGGTTCGTGCCGTTGATGGGGTCCACTACCCAGTATTCTTCGATGCCGGAATACATATAGGTGGTCAGCTTGTCGACCATGTCCCGGCTCATGGAAGGTTTGGACATGACTTCCACGACAAGTTTCGGCGTGCCCATATACCGGTCCTTATCATCCAAGTCCTCATCGGGGTTGCAGATGACACCGACGTCAGGCTGGACGACACTAATCTTCTCATCGACCTTCAGAGAGATGTCGAAGGGTGCAAAGAAGGGTTCACATTCCTTATCAGCAAAATACCTATCGAAATATCCGTGAATACAGCTGCAAATCCTCTGATGGGTGTAGGTTGGTGAAGCCTGCATATAGACCTGTCCGTTGATCAGTTCATATCGCTTATCATCAGATGTGACAATCTTCAGGAATTCCTCATAACTTACTTTTCGGTCGCTGGCAATATACTCGGGTGCAGTTTCTTTTACGATGCCATAGGTGTCCAAAGGCTCGCTGTATTTGGTTATCTTGGCGATAGCGCGGCCGTTTTTGGTGACGACGATATCTTCATAGTCCAGAAGCTTCAGCATCTTACCAAAGCTGTTCTTCACTTCCGTTGCTACCATTCTTATCAATGGAGTCCCTCCTTGTCATGGATTAGCTGATTCGTGTTTTAGCTAATCTTATCCTAACAAATCAGCTAAATATTGCAATGGTGAGATAGACCTATTGAAATGATGCAACCAAAAATACTATTGTATGACTATGCGCAAAAGGGTTATAACCGAAAATGAAAAAAAGTGATCATATACAGGAAGAGGTGAAATGATGAACCGCTGTTTTGGAGATAAGGACGGACAGGAACTCTACGCGAAATATCACGATGAGGAGTGGGGATTCCGGTCCATGACGATAAGAAACTGTTCGAGTTCCTTGTTCTTGAAGGGGCACAGGCCGGACTGAGCTGGTATACGATTCTGAAGCGAAGGGAAGGATATAGAGAAGCCTTCAAAGGATTCGATCCGATGTTGGTCGCTGCCATGAGCGATGAGGAACTGGAGGAGCTGAGGAATAATGATAGGATCATTCGAAACAGGCGAAAAATCCATTCGACGAGAACCAACGCAAAGGTTTTCCTTGAGATCCAGAAGGAATTCGGTTCCTTTGACGCTTTCCTTTGGGCGTTTGTGGATCACAAACAGATTGTGAACCATCCGAAGAGCTGGGAGGAGGTTCCAGTGTCTACGGAGATTAGCGACAGGATTTCGAAGGAACTGAAGAGAGGGGAATGAAGTTTGTCGGTCCAACCATCATCTATGCGTACATGCAGGCGATCGGTATGGTGAACGACCATTTGATGAGCTGTTGGAAGCGGCAGAATGACACTTAATGATAATGAGCTGATACTTGGAATCATCAGTAGAGTTTGTGAATCGATGATAGATACAGATATGAGGGCATGAAATCAGGAGCTGTTGCATAAGAACAGCTCCTGACGATTATTCAAAAATCATGGATGGCTAGGGAAGTGCTACTGGAAGTTCAATCAATATCAGTTCCGTCAGTTCAGGTACGGTCAGTCGCTTCTTATGTTCCTGGAAGATAACGGTGTAACCTCTATCGGTCTGGTGCAAGAGTGGCGGCAAATCTGCGCTTGCCAGTATCAATTTGCCGATTCCTTCTATATAAGACAGCAACGCTGATATGTCCACCAGTGCTTCGGAAGGTACGCCATGAACCAAGTTCTTAACTGGATTCTTATAGGATTCAAAGGCTTCATATACATCGACGACATAGCAGAATTCCACACCTTCGGGACCCAAGTCATTGGCTGCCATTACTGCAGCTTCTATGGAAGCATTCAAACTGAGGATCACTGGATCAATCATCTTATGAAGGGACTCGTTGAATTCAATAGGATTGTACAGATTGTTTATATAGATGACGGCATCCGGATTGATGCCTCTGATATAAGCAAGCAACCCGCTGACAGCAATTGTCGCATCGGTTCCCATTGTGGCAGCCCTGTCTGCGATGGCTGCCTTGATCAGTGTGACGGCTTCCATTCCCAAGGTTTGTTTCATCAACAGAATCGCTTCATCAATGCTTTCTGCAGCAGTAATTGCACTATAGAGTTGGATAAAAGCTGGTACATCAGCAAGCAGCAATTCCATCAGATCGTCATAATAGGGCTCTCCTATAATCTCTTCGAAAATTGCCAGTTTTTCTAATGGTCCTTCTGCTACCGCAAAATCTTCAATGAGCCCTAGTAAAGGCTGAAGCAACTCATTGCCACCGATATTGATGCTGATCAGGTCGGCAGCCATAACATCTTGAATGACCATTGGGTCTCCTGGTTGGTTAAATGGCGGCAAAGCATACATGCCCAATTGTTCGGCCAAATCTGCAATCATATATCCACTGTCGGCATGATTAACATATTCAACCACTCCAAACACATGGTCCAGATGAACGGCGAACATATCAGTATAACCATAGCCTTCGGTCGCACCTACACCTGCAGCGATGGAATCACCAAGGCAACGTAGTTGATGTCCACCTTATTTTTGGCCTCTACAGGCATGCTCAGAGATCCCATCACAAGCACTATTACCATCAACAAAACACCATTTTTTTTCATACATACACTCCTCACTTTAGTTTGGGAACTTCGATTTCAATCTAAGCAACATAATTAAACGCTTTCGGTCTGTTTTGATACTGAGATGTTAAGTGATGAGTATATGATTGGTGTTATGGATAGGGGAATGATGTCAAAACTCTCGAATCAGACATCCTTTAAGCTCAACGGATTTACAGATATCTATATTCAGTACTGAATTACAAAATAAAACCGACCTAAATAATAGGTCGGTTACGCTGCTAACTTACCGGTGGTTAAGCGTCCAAATACAACCGCCAGATCATAGTCACCTCAGTACTCTCATGGTATAATTTTACCACTTTTCGGAATAAGTCACAAGTAGTATCATTGACGGATAAGGACCTGATACCTAAGGACCGTTTTCAGTTTTTCGAGAGCGGTCTTACGCGGATCGGAGATATAGATTTCCCTGTGGCGAAGGGATTTAATCTGATATCCGTTGTCCTTGATGAATGCTTTCATCTTGGCAAAGCTTTCGGATTCTGTATCATAGGAGCCCAGGTGGAGCAGTTGGACGCTGGGGCCGTCTTCCATGGTCTCAAATCGAACCTCATCCAAAAGGGGATGGGGCTTTTTCTTGAGTGTGATCTCCAGGGCCTGCTTGAAAACCTCATCCGTGACAAAATCCGGTTGACGGATCATGATGGTGTAGACGAGTTCATCCTTGTTCAGAGCAGACTGCTGTTTGCCTTCATCGGTCAGGTCCCAAAGCCCTTCAAGCGGATATACGGTGTATTCGAAATAGCCTTCGGGAGTGTAGCCTTTCTTTGGCATCATCCGGATGGCATAGGCCAGTGAATAAAGGACACCCACACGTTCTGAAAAGTCTGCGTCATTGGGATTTCCCTTGCCGTCAATCATCAGAAACTGTTGGCTTGGAACGGTGACTAGCTCCGGAATGCTTTTCGGCAAATACAAAGATTTTTCCTGCTTTCTCCATTCGTATTTCATTTCATCACCCTTTCTGCAAGATGCCCGTCGGTGAAATCCTGCATGAACAATGATTTTCAAACCATACATGCAGTCGGGATAGGCATGGAACCTTTGACGGCGAAAATCGTCATCGGCGGCATCATCATCCTGACGGCGGTCATGATGACGGAGGTCAACGTGGATTTCGGCGGCATGCTGAAAAAGAGAAAACTGGGTATGGCAAAAAGATATTAGCGTTCCGTTATAAGTACTTTGCGATTTCATCCGGATTCGGGACGCGCCCCGTGAACTTGACTTCCTCGTCAACAACGAGTGCAGGTGTGCTCATCACTCCGTACTCCATGATTTTCTCGAAATCTTCCACCTTTTCGATGGCAGCATCGAGTCCGAGTTTATCGACAGCTTTCTTTGTGTTGGCTGCCAGTTTGTGGCAGTTGGCGCAACCGCCGCCTAGAATCTTGATTGTCATGATCATATCTCCTTATTGGTTTAGAATGGTTAAATGAATAGTTGTCCGACAGTGTTGAAGGAAAAACCGATGATCAGTATTCCGATGGTTACGATTGTTGCGAAGATGACGAGCAGCCTTGGCTTGACCACCTTCTTCAGCATGATCATGGAAGGCAGGGACAGCGCGGTCACAGCCATCATGAATGATAATGCTGTGCCGATACCGACACCCTTGGCTACCAGTGCTTCAGCGATCGGCAGGGTTCCGAAGATATCAGCATACATCGGGACACCGACGACGGTGGCAAGGGGAACGGAGTATATTTTGTCCTGACCCAGGATGGCACCGATGATCTCCTCAGGGATGACGTTATGGATGAAGGCACCGATGCCGACACCGATAAAAATGTACAACCATACCTTTCTGATGATGTCCATCACCTGCTCTCTCGCAAAGGTCAGGCGTTCCGGAGTGGTCAGCTTAGCCTGCTGGGCGTCCATCAGCTTGTTCTTGAGACAAACGGCGCCACATGTTTCTCCAGTTTCAGAGCACTGATCAGTGAGCCACCGATGACAGCCAGGACAAGTCCTACCAGCACATAGGCTATCGCGATTCTCCAGTTGAAGATGGAAGCCAGCATCAGAACAGAGGCCAGATCCACCAACGGTGAGGAAATCAGAAAGCTGAAGGTGACTCCGATCGGAAGACCGGCGCTCGTAAAGCCGATGAAGAGCGGTATGGATGAGCAGGAACAAAAGGGAGTGATGGTTCCGAGCAAAGCTCCCAGAATATTGGCGCTGATACCGTTGAAGTTGCCCAGTATGCTTCTCGTTCTTTCCGGTGGAAAGAAACTCTGTATATAGCTGATGGTAAAAATCAGTACTGACAGCAGTATGAAAATCTTGATGACGTCGTAGATGAAGAAGTGGAGACCACCGCCGAGCTTAGTGGACATGTCCAGGCCAAAAGTATTGACAACCAGGTTCTCGACCATTTTCGTATAGCCATTCCATTTTCAGCAGCTGTCTGTTCAGCCAACTGAAAATGCTCATTACAGTATTCATTATAATCTCCTCCGAATAATGTTATCTTCAATATTATGTTGCTTCATGTAATGCTTAGCTGTCAGTCAGCCATTTCCTTAAGGGATGCCAGTGAGCAGGCATCGATGTACTTTTCCTTGTCCTTCAGGCGTTTGCGGTCATTTTCCAGTTCAGGATAATCAGCGATATTCTCGCTGATGAATTCAAGAATATGATTCAGCAGCGGATTCTTGTCCTTCAGGTGATAGAAGACAAATTTTTCTTTGCGGCTGTCTTCCACCAGATCCAAATCCCTTAGTTTGGACAGGATCTTGGATATCTTCGGCTGCGGTATATCCAAAACGCCTACAAGCTCGCAGACACATAGTTCTTCCCAGGATAACAGGTGTATGACTCTCACTCTTGTCTCATCAGACAGTAATTTAAAAATTGGGGTTAGGTTCATGTGATACCTCCGATATACATATGCACATATGAGAATATGTATATAATAAACGCTCGCTCGTGAAATGTCAAGAGGGAAATGGCATTTGTTTTAATTCACTTGTCAGGCTAAATCAAATCTGTACCAATGCGGCTTGTTTTTTTGACTGATACCAGAAAATAAGTTATTCTAAAATTAGATGTTTTCGGAATCGAGGAGCAGAAAATTACGAAAGTAAAAATTGTTTGATGTTCAGAAAAGTGCTGGTACTGATAATTATGCAAAGAGGTAGGGGGCTTTGGCTATGGAAATCTTGAAAGACGTATTACTGAAGGAATTCAAATCCGAATTTTTTGCCGTTCTAAAAAAAGGGTTCGGAAGTAAAGATGATCAAACAGGTTTTGGAATGGAGATTGACTTGCTGACCATCATGGACCAGCAAAGATGTGTGGATAAGAGGATTGGACAGCTGGTGCATGACCGATTCAAGATCATCGGTGAAGAGGTGCATGAGGAACCGGATGATCTTGTATATCATTGGGTGATGGATGTCGACGGTCAGGTGAAAATACTGAGCTTGCAGATTGTCGATTACGATTATTATCATCAGGAAAAGGTGATGGATATCAACGAATATGACGTTGTATATCTGAAGGATAATGAAGATATCAGACGAGTTGAAGGTGAGTCGATCATTCAGGAACCGTCAGCCATGCTTAGCGATGAGCATGTCAACAGTCTTTGGTTTCGGTTTTTCAAGACTGCAAATAAACTATGCAAAAAGGATAATCTGTTCGGCCTGCATCTGCTGCTTGAACTGATAAAGGAATACGCTGTTCTTGACATGATGAAAAGAGGTGTTAAGATACAGCCTGGTATCCATCCGCAGGAGGGATTTGATCAGCTGCCGCCTGAAATCAGTATTGATCAGGTGCATACAACGGATACGGTCAAACTGCTGGAGTATCTGGACAGGCTTGCCGGCAAGGTAGACGACGGACTGCTTGAGATGTCCGGTGATTACGATTCGAGATATGATGTCTTTCGTGATTACATTGGCATATGTATGCGGGAAATCGGATGTTGACAGGATCCAAGAACTGCATGTAGTTTGATTAGAAAGAACTATACGTCGAATACGGACAGTCGCAATGAAAAGGGATGGGTCATAGGGATAGGTCAATGCACAAAGTGCTTTCACACATATGTGCCCGGCTGTCCGCCGTCGGCGAAGGAGATATTGGATAAGATTCGAAGCGAACCAACTCATGAGAAACAGGAGGGATAATATGGAAAGAATCAATATTTTTGACAGTCAGTTATCAAGAATTGCCTTTGGTGGAGTGATCGTATCAGGAGAACGCCAAAATGACGCGGACCGATTTGTTCGTGAGGCGATCGAGATGGGAGTAAATTACTTCGATGTTGCGCCAACGTACGGTGATGCTGAGTTGAAACTGGGCAATGCCCTTGTCGGCAAGCGTGATGATATCTTCCTGGCGTGCAAGACGGAAGACAGAACCAAGGAAGGTGCAAGGAAACTGTTGGACGAATCACTGATGAAGCTGAAAACCGATCATTTTGACCTGTATCAGCTGCATGCCGTTTTCAATTTGGAGGATGTTGAACGTATCTTCGGTCCGGATGGTGCCTTTGAGACGATTGCCAAGGCAAAGGATAAAGGTATCATCAAAAGAATCGGTTTCAGTGCCCACTCCACAGAGGCTGCGTTGGCGCTGATGGAGCGTTACGATTTCGCATCCGTACTGTTTCCGTTCAATTTCGTAAGCATGCTGAAAAACGGATATGGCATGCATGTTCTGCAGAAGGCCAAGGATAAGGGAATGGCAGTGCTTGGTATAAAATCCATGGCCTTGACTGAGCATATGGAGTCGGATGATGTCAACTATCCGAAGGCCTGGTACCATCCTATAGAGGATTATGAGTTGGCCAGAAAAGCAATGAGCTATTCGGTACTCCAAGGTGTTGATGTCATCGTGCCTCCGGGAGATTTCGAGTCGTTCAAGCGGGCGGTAAGCATTGTTGATTCCGGTCTGACATTGTCCGAAGCGGAGTTGGAGGAACTGAAGAAAGTTGCAGATGCAACAGTACCGCTGTTTCCGTTGAAATGATGAGTTATCTGAACGATCAGGCATCTTGCTTGGATTTCAAATAGTACTGTGTGAAACGAAAAAGAACTGAGCACCAACTAAAAGTTGAAGTGCGACAGCTCTTTTTTGTTGACTAGGAAAGTGCTCCATGAGAGCAATTTCCGGCTGGTCGTAACCTTCGGTTACTGCTCGCCTATGCATCCTAGTCGACATTCGGAACAATCCGCCGAAGGCGGAACCGAGTGTGTGAAACACACTCTTTGTTCTTGGTCTATGAATCCGTTCCCATAAAAAATTCATACTGTGGAAGTACACGTTTGGTGATCAGCCAGCTGTTGATGCTGACGATGACGCCGACTGCGGCAAACATGAAGATGAACAGCTGATAGTAGCCTGCGAAAAAATATGAGGAGGCAAAGCCCGACGATGATTCCGTTGAGGAAACTTGCAAGCACCGTCGTCGGCAGGTGGCGGTTGGCAATGAAAAAGCTGTACTTGAGCACGTCCCTCATGGACAGGCTGGAGTGGGCCAGCAGCGGATACACATAAGCGAATACGAATGAGATTTCAATCAGCACAAACAGATAGATCGGAAGCATCCATGCGGAACCGAACGCCTTATACAGGATCATATAGAGGTTGAACAGGCTCAGCCCGACTGCAATGGCATTGACGATGCCAAACAGCAGGGACTGCACGAACCGGCGTTTGAACCTTTTGAAGAACTGCTTGAAGGTGTAGCCTTCGCTGGTGATGACGCCTGAATAGAGTGCTGCATAGGCACCTGTCGTTGCAGGTCCGCTGAGGATTCCGAAGGTGAAGAAAGTCAGCAGTATCCATAGCAGATTGACGACGATGATGTCAAAAACAATGGTTCCGTATCGTTGAAAAGGTCCTTCTAAATCAAATATTTTCACAGGTCATAACCTCTTTCTATGTTTTTCGATGGAGGGCAGCCATGAGAAGGGTGCCTCCATTCAGTGTTAGAACAATTATATCACAGAGCCTAAGGCAAGAAAAGACGGCAAGTCTTAAAATTCCATGAGGATCCGTTTGAATGGGATACTGAGTGAGAATGAGCCGCAGACGACATATACGGTAGCTTCCGTATCATAGATCCGGTTGACGATTTTGCCGGCAATGTCCTCGAGCTGTGTCTGGATGCGGGTGATTCCCTGCTGCTCTTCGCTGAGGGAATCGAAGAATTTCTGAGGATTGAAGGTCCTGGGATTCAAAGGCCTCGTCAGTATCACCTCATCTGCGATGGAATAGATCATCTCTTTAGCCTTGGTGAGGTCCTTGTCCGCGAACATGCCGAAAATAACCACCTTCCTGTGCTCTGGATAGGCTGCGTTTACATGGTCGACCAGAGCCTGTAGGCCTTGGACGTTGTGGCTGCCATCAAGAAGGAATTCGTTGGATTTGACGGTCAGACGTTCGAGCCGGCAGGGGTGGTCCACCTGCGTCAATCCATCCAGAATCTGCAGGTGCGAAACCGGATAGGATTCCTGCAGCAAACGGATGGTGCCAAGAACACCGTACAGGTTCGTACGCTGATGGGTGCCGGGAAGGGAAAGCTGCTGCTTGTACTGCATCAGCTGGTCAGGTGTATATGCCTGAAGGGCCAAGTCATGGCTTGAATACAAATCCGAGCCGGTGTCACCTGCAACGTTGCTGATGATGTTGACGACGTCATGAGGATTCTTGTTGCAGAGGACAGGCGAGCCGGGCTTGATGATGCCGGCCTTGTGTGTGGCGATGGATTCCAGCGTATCCCCCAGGTATTCGGTGTGGTCAAGGCTAATGGCAGTGATCAGGGTCGCCAGCGGGTGTGAAAAACATTGGTCGCATCCGTCATGCCGCCCATCAGAGCTTCTATGATGGCAACGTCGGTCTGCTCAAGATGCATGGACATAAGGGCGATGACCGTGATGCATTCGTAATGGGTCGGTAATGGAAGTCCCTTTCTCGAGAGAGCATCATACGCGTCCTCCACCATTTTGGAAGCCCTGTTCATTGAAGGGATGCCAATCATTTTTTCGCCGATGTGGATGCATTCCCTGTAATCGGAAAAATACGGGGAAGTGAAGGTGCCGACATGATAACCGGCAGCGTTGTAGATGGAGCTCAGCATCTTCGTGGATGAGCCTTTTCCGTTGGTGCCTGCGATATGTATCACATGGAGCTTCTCATGAAAATTACCCAGTTCATGAAGAATCGCCTTGATCGCCTCAAGTCCGATCGTGTCACCTGCATTGGGGAGGGAACGGATGAATCTATAATAAGGTTCTTTTTTTGTAGTGTTTACTCATATGATCACCTTTTGATTGTCGTGCTTTTGATGTGCAGCTAATTGAATTATATAGTATAATGGATGTTGTATCAATGGAGAATCATACCTGACATGAAGGCGGACGGTAAATGGGAAATCCGATTTATATGGATGTTGCGAAGGCGATAGAACAAAAAATCAATAGCGGTGAATATAAGATCAAGGAAAGGCTGCCATCGGAAAGAAATCTTGCGATTACCTATGGCGTGAGCAGAATGACGGCCAGGCAGGCGGTGCAGACGCTTCAGGATAGAGGTTTGGTTTACAGGGAAGTCGGCAGCGGCACTTTTGTTCAGGCGCCGAGCATCGAGCAGAACAATGTCAAGAGCTTCACTGAAACGGTGGGGGCGATGGGCTATTCGGTCAATACAAAAGTGCTGGAATTCTCTACGATCCACAGTATTGAGAAGGTGTCAAAGGAACTGGAACTGCCGGCAGACACAAGTTACTATAAAATCAAGCGACTGCGTCTGGGGAACGGGATACCCATGGCTCTTGAAATACTCTATGTGCCTATCGATTACTGTCCGAATCTTGGGGATTATGACATGACAGAATCTTTCTATAGCCTTTTGGAAACGGAATATGACGTCACCGTATCCAGAGTATCCCTGAAAATGGAGGCGATCATCGCGAATCCGATTCACAGCAAGATCATGGAATTGAAGAAGTCGACCGCGCTTCTAAGGATCAGTGGTGTCACATATGACAATATGGGGCGGAAGCTCTTGTATGAGGAATCGCTGTACCGTTCGGATCTGTACAATTACCATGTGGATATCAACAGGAAATTCTAGGAACACTGTACGCGATGGGGAAGCGGTTGAAAAAACAACAGGTCTATACTATAATGGGTAAAACGAGTATAGAAACAGAATAAGCGAGATAAGGAGGACCCTATGGCCAAGATAACAGGTGATATGATTATTGCGGATATCATTCAGATGGACCAGAATATCATACCGATTCTCATGGAGAGCGGTATGCATTGTGTCGGATGCCCGTCATCACAAGGTGAGACATTGGAAGAGGCATGCTTTGTTCACGGAATGGACCTTGAAGTGCTGCTGACGAAGATCAATGCGATGCTTGAAAGCAAATAAGTGAAGAAGAGCATAACAAAACCTGTCGGTCCTCAACGGATTCGACAGGTTTTATTTTGGATCTTTGCTTAAACCCGGTAACTTATAATTAAAATTCCTAAAAATGATCACAGCTTCTCATCTCTTTCCTTGAAATTATAGTTGACTCATAATGTTTACAGCATTGTCTTTGATGATAGTTTCAAAGTGTTCTTCAAAGTAACTAAGTGCACTGTGTCGATAGTGGATGGATTCCCCGTATTCTGAAAGAGTACCTCTGATAATGCGGTTTGCCCAACGTGGGATATTGTCTGCTACGATGACCAGATAGTAGATGCTTGCGTCGTTATCCTTGAAAAGGATGCTTTTTGTGAATGAAAAATCACTGATCATTGATGTTGCGCTGGAGATATCATCCATGTTGTCAAAAGTATATACATAAAATACAATCTATAAGCTCATCTTTTACTTCGTCTTTTTCGTCTGCTGGCTGAGATTCAACCAAGCTTCCGCAGTATCTTTCTTTTGAACGTACGCGTGCTTGGTACCGGCAGGTTCGAAAACTTGTCTTCAATGTCATCGGGATTGTCCACTTTCGTGATGATCAGCATGATACTGTCTGCTGACAATGGAACTGCTTCAATCATCAGCGGCACATCGTTAGCTTCAAAACCGAATTCATCACTGGCCTGACTCATCATGTCCTTGAAAAGTTCCTGGGCTTTGTCTGTGCCATAAGCCAGTTCGCTGACTTTGATCTGACGGGAAGTCAAGTCACTCTTGTTGAGAACACATTTGATTTGATTGTTGTTGATCTTCTCAATTTTCATACGATCACTTCCTTTCAATGCAAATGCTTAGAGAGGTCTCCTCTCCTACTTATAGTATACCCGATGTCCAGTCCATCTGTAAAGTATATCTATTATCAAATGTTCGCCTGAAATGCTGTAAAATCAGCGTTTTTCGTGCAATTCATGAAAAGTTAATATTTTTGCCACGCATCTTTGCCGAACGTTTATAAAGAAAAAATAAAAAATGTTCGGAAATGGTTGATTTCCCATTACGATTTTGTTAATATAAGGAAGGACTTTTTGGACATCTGCGAGGGAAACTCGCTTTTATATAGTAGCACACTAAAGCAGCGGTATATGCATTTTGCATATTATAGCAGGGCAATATCAACCTGTCAATGGAATGAAAATTCGGAAGGAGTATTATATGGCAGCAAAGGTTATCATAGGCGCACAATGGGGAGACGAAGGTAAAGCTAAAATTATTGATATATTGTCTGAGGAGGCGGAGGTCGTTATCCGTTCCCAAGGAGGAAACAATGCTGGACACACGGTAGCGGTCGAGGACAAGGTCTATAAGTTCCATCTGATTCCTTCCGGAGTGCTGTATCCGGGCACCGAATGCATTGTGGGCAACGGTGTGGTGATCGATCCGGCAGGGATATTGAAGGAAATCGACGGTCTTCTGGAACAGGGCATTTCAGTGGATAACCTCAAGATTTCAGAGAGAGCGCATGTCGTCATGCCTTATCACAAGGTCCTTGACGGCATCAAGGAAGTGGCCAGAGGCGCTGATGATATCGGGACAACCAAGAAAGGTATAGGTCCATGCTATATGGACAAGGTCGAGAGAAGCGGTATTCGTATCTGTGACCTGATGAATGCTGAAATTTTCAGCAAGAAAGTACGTGAAAACGTGGTAATCAAGAACAAGATCATCAAGCATGTATACGACAGTGATGAGGTGTTTGATGCTGAAGCGATCATTGAAGAATATCTCGTATACGCAGACAGACTGAAGCAGTATGTGGCGGATACGACAGTGCTTGCATACGATGCGATCAAGCAGGGCAAGAAAGTCCTCTTTGAAGGCGCACAGGGTACACTTTTGGATATCGATCTGGGCACTTACCCGTACGTTACGAGTTCACATCCTGTAACCGGCGGCGTTTGTGTCGGCTCGGGAGTCGGACCTACTGCCATCGGAGAATGCATCGGTGTTATGAAGGGGTATGTGACTAGAGTCGGTAAGGGACCTTTCCCGACTGAACTCTTTGATGAAATCGGGGATAAGATCCGTGACGTCGGACACGAATACGGAACGACAACAGGACGTCCGAGAAGATGCGGATGGTTCGACGCTGTCATCGGTGAATTCGCTGTCAGGACCAGTGGACTGACAAGCATTGCCTTGAATAAGATCGATGTTCTCAGCGACATTGAAACCATTAAGATCTGTGTCGCATACAAGAAGGAGGGAGTGGAGACGAAGCACTTCCCCGCAAGTCTCGAGGAGCTGGCGAAATGCGAGCCGGTCTACGAGGAGCTGCCGGGTTGGGGACCGATCGACCATATCAGAACCTACGAGGATTGCCTGAGACTGCCAAGGCTTCATCAAGAGGGTTGAAGAACTTTGCGGCGCCAAAGTCACCATGGTCGGCGTCGGACCGAACAGGGACCAGAATATCAACGTCTAAGGGTCAGACCTCGTTAACAAAAATTGTTAACGGGGTCTGTTTTTGCTTTAAGAGACACTCCTCAGGAATTCATATGAAACGAAGACATTCCACTTTTTTAGAAACGGCAAAATGCAATAGTATCATCAACCTATTGCTAAGGGGAACGGTGGGTGGTTTAATGGAGTTCATTCTAATGGATAAGTGGGAGGACCCGCCATGCCGTCGATTCATGTGATACGATTTATCATCCTGTTTGTATTTCTTGCTGTCCTGTCATATCAGGACATACATACCGGAACTGTTCTGATTGCCGGTCCTGTCGGCATGCTTCTGCTGGCTGCCATTGAAGTGGTGATGGTCAGGCGCATGGCCGCTTCGGAGCTTATGGGTGTGTTCGGCGTCATCATCCTGCTGGAGATTATCAGGAGGTTGAGCGGCTCGGCTTTCGGCAGCGGTGATGCAGCCGTCATAGCGGTTGTTCTTCTTTGGGAAGGGCTTCAGGATGGAATTGCCGCTTGGCTGCTGGGGATGGTTCTTCTGGTTGCCGTTGGCAGTGTCAAGACGATTGTCGGTGGAACTTCGATGAAGCAAAAAATACCGTTCATACCCTATCTGACGGTGGGACTGTTCCTGATACACATAGCTGCGTTGCCTATGAGCGCCTATGAGGCGGATACGGATCAACCGAGAGATGGATATACCCTGATAGGGAGCATATCCATGGGAGAGGGCAGTGACAAGGAAGCTGTTCTTCAACTGGAAGGCTACGTCTGCCGGTCGAAGATGTCGGATGTTTATGACTTCACCATAGACCTGAAACCGAAAGTCGGTGAGATTTCCTTTGAGGTCGGGAGTGTTAAAGGTTGCCTGGATGAAGAAGGCATTCGCCTAGAGGAGGGGAAGCGTATTATGGACAGCAGGATGTTCAGCCTGCTGCATGCCTGTCTGTCTGGGGAAGGACGGTTTATGGAAGGGAAAGTAGAGGGTTCCTCCATGGAGTTTGCAGGGTACGCATATCTTGACAACAGCGTTGCGCGAATCTATTCCGGAGAATTTCCAACTGACGGTGACAGTGCACATGTGAACGTTCAACTGTTCTATTCAGGAAAGGAACTGGAAAGGATAACAGCCTTCGGAAAGGTCACGGAGAATATGCAGTTCGATCTGAAGATGGATGCGAACAGATGAAAGAAAACAGTTGCCCTTCCCCAAATCCTATTATATAGTATAGTATGGATTTGACACATGGACAGAGTAATAATATAGTAGTTATATATAGAAGGGAACTCATATGAAAGTAATCGTAGGACTTGGAAACAAGGGACTGAAATATGCCAAGACCCGGCATAATATCGGGTTCGAGGTTGTCGAGCTGTTGGCGCACCGCCATCAGATCGAGATGAACAGCAGAAAGTTCAAAGGGCTGATTGGCCAGGGCTTCATCGAAGGTCAAAAGGTGCTGCTTGTGATGCCGTTGACCTATATGAACCTGAGCGGTGAATGTGTCAGGGAAGTCATGGATTTCTACAAACTGGAAGAAGATGATCTGGTTGTCATCTATGATGATTTGAGCCTGGACGTCGGTGCCATGAGAATCAGGAAAAAGGCAGCGCCGGCGGGCAGAACGGGATGAAGAACATCATCAGCCACCTGGGGCATGACAGATTTGTCCGTTACAAGGTGGGCATCGGTCCGCAGCCAAGGGGCATGAAGGCTGAACATTTCGTACTGAAGCACTTTGGGAAGAATCAGATGGATGATGTGATCGAGTCTGTTGAACATACGGCAAACGCAGTGGAAGCGTACCTTAAGAACGGCATCGATTACGCGATGAACAATTTCAATAAAAAGTAACGAACCGGATAGATGATCGAACGATGAAATGGGGCGTTTGGATGAAAAAGACACTTGGAACTGTATTGATTATACTGGGACTTGCAATTGCAGTGTTTCCTTTTGCTGGAAGGCTCATTGCGGACCAAAGGCAAAAGGCCATGATGGAGGCGTTTTACCTGGAAGCGGAAGCCGATGAACAGGTGAGTGAGGATTATTCCGAGCTGGATTCGGTCTTTGACAGCGAAGGCCAGGAAGCCCTGGAGGAGTCGGTGAGCGAAGGAGTCGTCATCGAAACGGGTGAAACGGATGATGCAGAAGAAGGCGGCACGACGGAATTGCTCAAGTCAATGACTTTGGGGGAACGTCCTGAAACCATCGGAATCATGAACATACCCAAGATCAGCCTGCGCACTCCGATTGCAGAAGGTGCGGACCTTGATATCCTAAGGTTTGCCATCGGCCATATGAAGGGGACGGCAGGCCTGGGTGAAATCGGAAACTCCGTCATCGCCGGACACAGAAGCCACAGCTTCGGTGTCTATTTCAACCGGCTGGATGAGATGGAGAACGGGGACGAGATACTGGTTGAAGCCGGTGGCAGGACCATCACGTATGTCGTTTATGACAAGCTCATCGTAGAGCCGGATGACCTGTCGGTACTGGGCAGCAGTTCGAAGTACCGCGTACTGACACTGATCACCTGTGATCCGGTCTATAATCCTACCCATCGGCTTATCGTGCACGCAGTCGACAAGGAACAACTGGATAATTAATAGAATGTTTACATTTAGTTCCTTGTTGTTCACATAATAGAATGATATAATTACATGGTATATATAAGAATATCTTGTGTGAATGGTGTATTCACTAATTGTTGAAACAACTCATTCATATAGGTTTTCATACGATAATGGCAAACCGGTCGAAAGGCTGGGACGCAAAGCTATAGGGCCTTCCCGCAAGGATGGCAGCCAGTTTCCGAAAAGGAGAAGTTATATGAAGAAGGTTGTTTTTTTTATTTTGAGTTTTATGCTGACAGTCAGTTGGGTGATACCGACTTCAGCCAATACGGTATATGCGGATCCATCGGCGGCAGTTACAGAAGCTGTCAGGTACGGGATGGAGATCGAATTCGATATGGCATCCAAAGGTGTTGTCAGCGTGTTCTACAACAGTGAAGAAGATATGAAAATGAAGGTTGTCGTTCAGTGCGGCGCAGACAGGTACATCTACAACCTGTATAACAGGAACGAATACGTCAACTATCCCCTTCAGATGGGGGATGGGCTCTATACGGTCAGCATCTATCAGAACACGACCGGCAACAAATACAGGAAACTCGACTCCAAATCCGCCAATGTGACCATCGGGAACAAGAATGACGTCTTCCTTCAGTCCACGCTGGAAGTCAATTGGGATGAAGAGGACGCTTCGATCATTTTGGCAGATGAACTGGTGGAAGCTGCCCTGTTGGCCAAGCAAGAAAAGGCATTGGAACAGGACAGGGAACAGGTCAGATTGACCGACACGGAAATCATAAGCGTGATTTACGAATATGTCATCGACAACATCGTCTATGATTATGACAAGATCAAAGGTCTTGATTATTCATACATACCCGTAAACGATATAACACTTGAAATCGGTTCAGGCATCTGCTACGACTACTCGGCACTTCTTGCTTCCATGCTGAGGAGCCAGGGCATACCTGCCAAGATGGCAAAAGGCTATCTCAACGAATCCGGAGTGTATCATGCATGGAATGAAATCTACATCGGAGGCGAAGACCGCTGGGTGGTTGTGGATTCCACGCTGGATGCATATAGGAAGCAAAACGGTTACACCTATGTTTTGGAAAAAGATGGTGGAACCTATAACAAAGTTAAAGAACTCTAGTTTCACTGGAGTCTTTATATTTGGCCCCAAGCTCTTCAGTATGTCCCTCATGTACTGGAGAGCGATTTTTTGCCCTTTTTGAATTGCATTTAGTGCCTTGATGCCTTATGCTATATAGTAGATTAAAGAGGCAGGTGCTTGGAATGAAAGGTTTTATCGATCCGCTTCATCAATTGGAAGTATTCGAGATTGCAAAAAAACATCTACAGTATAAAAAGACCCATATCAACATATCGGGTGTGACGGATTCGATGGTGAGCCATCTGGCGTTCGGGCTCCTTGAAGAAGGCAGCAAGGTGGTCATCACCCTACTGAGCGAAGGGCTAAGGAATCGTCGATGACCTGACTTTCTTCGAGGATGAGAATGTATTCTTCTATCCGTCCAAGGACCTGATTTTCTACAGTGCCGATGTCCACAGCAACGATATCACCAGAGCGAGGATGAAGGTGTTTGAAAGCTGCTGAAGAAGGAAAAGGTGACGGTGGTCATGTCGGTGGAAGCTTGGTGGATCCGCTGATACCCATCGAATACGTCAGGGAGAATTTCCTGAAGTATGAGGCCGGTGATGAAATCAACATGAAGTCGCTGACCAGGCAGCTGGTATATATGGGATACGAGAGGGTGGACCTTGTGGAAAGCCGCGGACAGTTTGCCATCAGGGGCGGACTCATCGACGTTTTTCCTGTGGACAGGGATGAAATCCTTCGAATTGAACTGTGGGGTGATGAAATCGATTCCATCCGCCATGTCAACCGGGAGACCCAAAGGTCGGTGAGGATGGTCGAAGAGGCGGAGATTCTTCCTGCGAGGGAAATCGTCGTTAACGAGGACTTGGTGAAGCGGGCGCTGGCAAACATCGAAAAGGATTACAAGAAGATGTATGCCAAACTGAAGAAGGCGGATAACCTGGATGCGGCTTATGAGCTGACCAGGACGAAAGACCTGCTGGTGGATAAGGTTGAGAATTACGGCAACTTCAACGGTATAGAGAGCAACGTGTTCTACTATTACGACAAGACGGTGAGCATCCTGGATTATTTTGAGTCACCGAAGGTGGTGCTGGTGGAGCCGGTCCATGTGAAGGAACGGATAGCCGGCATGCAGCACGAGTATAACGACAGTATGCAGACCAGACTTGGGAAAGGTTACCTTTTGCCGCTTCAGGCTGAGCTCGGGAAGCGATTCAAGTATCTTCTGGATGAGATCGGCACCCATCAGACGGTGATGATGAGCGCCCTGTATTCATCCAAGAAGACGCTGGAATATGAAGAGAATCTCCAGTTTAAACGTCAAGTCCATCAACGTATACCATCAGAATTTTGACCTCATGGTCAAGGATATTAATTACTATGTGAAGCACGATTATCAGATGATTCTTCTCACCGCTTCAACGACCAGGGCTAAAAGGCTCTATGAGATGTTCGATGAGAACGGCATTCCGAGCTATCTTGTGAAGGATTTCAGTGAACCGCTCAGAAAAGGCTCCATCGGAATTGCCTATGGAAACGTACACAAGGGCTTCGATTATCCGGATATCCGCTTTGCGGTGATGGCAGAGACGGATATGACGGGCACCAAGAAGAAAAGAAAGAAAAAGCGTTATGGCGGCGGCAAGAAGATTGACCATTTCACCGACCTGAAAGTCGGGGATTACATCGTCCACGAACACCATGGTGTCGGTGTTTTCAAAGGTGTCGAGACCATCGATATCGACCAGGTCAGCAAGGATTTCATCAAGATCGACTACCGCGATAACGGTAGCCTGTATATAGCGACCAATCAGCTGAGTTCGATTCAGAAGTACATCGGTGCGGAAGGAAAGGCGCCGAGACTGAATAAACTCGGCACTTCAGAATGGAAAAAGACGAAAGCGAAGGTACGCGGTGCGGTAGAGGAACTGGCGACGGAATTGGTGGAACTCTACGCAAAACGGGAGCAAAGCCACGGGTTCATCTACACCAAAGACACCCTCTGGCAAAAGGAATTTGAAGAACTGTTTCCTTACGATGAAACCGATGACCAGCTGACCGCCATCGAGGATACGAAAAAGGACATGGAAAGCACCAAGATCATGGATCGGCTGATATGTGGTGATGTCGGTTACGGAAAGACCGAGGTGGCTATCCGTGCAGCGTTCAAGGCGGTTCAGGATGGCAAGCAGGTGGCATATCTCGTGCCGACGACCATACTGGCGCAGCAGCATTACAACAATTTCGTACAGAGGATGAAGGACTTCCCGATTCGTGTGGACATGATGAGCAGGTTCAGGACAAAGAAGGAGCAGAAACAGACCCTTGACGGACTGAGACAGGGAATCGTCGATATCGTTGTGGGAACCCACCGGCTGGTATCGAAGGATGTCCAGTTCAGGGACCTGGGACTTCTGATTGTCGATGAGGAGCAGCGGTTTGGAGTGGCCCACAAGGAGAAGATCAAGCAGATGAAGGAGGATATCGATGTATTGACGCTCACAGCGACTCCGATACCTAGAACCCTTCATATGAGCATGATCGGTGTCAGGGACATGAGTGTCCTTGAGGAACCGCCGGAGGAAAGGCAACCGATACAGACCTATGTTCTTGAACATAACGATGAACTGATCAAGGATGCCATCTATCGTGAGATTTCAAGGGATGGCCAGGTGTATTACGTCTACAATCGGGTGAAGGACATCGATGAAGTCGCCCTGAGAATCAGTGCCATGGTGCCTGAAGCGACGGTGGAATACGCCCATGGGCAGATGAGCGAGCGGGAACTGGAAGACAAGATGGTGGACTTCATCAATGGTGAGATCGACGTGCTGGTGGCGACTACAATCATTGAGACCGGTCTAGATATCCAGAATGTAAATACGATCATCATCCAGAACGCGGACCATATGGGTCTGTCACAGCTTTACCAGCTGAGGGGGCGCGTCGGGAGGTCATCAAGACTTGCCTATGCTTACCTGACCTACAAGAGGGATAAGATCCTCCGCGAGGTGGCGGAAAAAGGCTGAAGGCCATCAAGGAGTTCACGGAATTCGGATCCGGATTCCGGATTGCCATGAGGGACCTGGAGATACGTGGAGCAGGTAACATACTCGGACAGCAGCAGCATGGCCACATGGATGCGGTGGGATATGAGCTGTACTGCAAGTTGCTTGAGCAGGCGGTCAACAGGCACAAGGGCATCAAAGTGGAGGAGAGTTTTGAGACCACCATTGACTTGTCGGTGAGTGCGTACATACCTCCCAGTTATATCAAGGATGAGGTCCAGAAGATTGAAAGCTACAAGAAGATTGCATCCATACGCAACGAAGCGGATCTTGAGGATATGCAGGATGAACTGATCGACAGATACGGTGAACCTCCGAAAGCTGTAGAGAACCTTCTGGAGATTGCGTATCTGAAAGGACTTGGCAACAGCCTTGGAATCATCTCCATCGAGGAGAAGAACGGGAGCGTCATCCTGGAAGTCAAACAGGATGCAAGCATTGACCCTTCAGGCATTCCGGAACTCATCGCCAAGGATGAAAAGAGACGCAGGTTCACAATCCATGAACGGCCGTACTTTTCCCTGATCCTGAACAAGCAGGAGAGGGCGAAGCAGTTGGTTTATATTAAATCTTTATTACAGGATGTAAAAGAATTGAAGTTGGGGGATGGCTAGACTATAATTAACCTGAGGAATTGCATGTCTTAAGAAACCGACGATCGGAGCGAATGGAATGTTTTTGGGGATCCATGCCATCAAACAGTCTTGCATAAGGCTCATAGGGATATTGATAGTGCTGCTTATTGCAAGCAGTCTGTTGTCGTGTTCAAAAGAAGAGCCGAAGGAAGAGGTTTTTGACTATCTCATTCGTGTTGATGATGTCAAGGTGGATAAGAACGAAGCCATGATCTATGTGTATCAGGTCATCGAGGAGTTTGAGCAAATCGGTGGTGAAGATGTCTGGGACTTCGAGGATTTCAGCGGAGGAAAGAGTGCTGAAGAGGTGGCCAAGGATGCTGTTCTTGAGAATATCGTACGAATCAAGGTTTTGGTTGCCAAGTCGGAAGAGATGAAGATTGTCCTTGACCGGATTGAAGAACAGAAGGTGGTTACGGAAGCCGAACAGTACCTGGCTCAGATGCCGGATAACTTCGCCGGCGGCAATGACATCGATATCAGTGTGATGAAGCGTGTCTTTACAGAGTATGCCATAGCGCATAAGGTGACAAGACAGGTCACAGACGACTACATACCATCGGATGATCTGATTGAGGCAAAACTGAGGGAGAACAAGAATTATATCAAATACAGTGAAGCTGATCCGGTTGAACTGCTGACGCAGGTCCATGCGGATCAGATTTTCTTCTCGAAGACAAGAAAGAATCAAGAGGGCGAATATGTACCGTTGACGGATGAGGAGATTGCGATACAATATAAGAAGGCGGAAGGAATCCTTCAAACGGTCCGGGACGGAGGCGATTTCGGACAACTGATGGAAGAAGCGATGCAGCAGGACGATGAGTCTGCGGTGACATCTGATGGTAAGGAGCTGAACAGCGGAAACCTTAGGTTTCACTTGGAATGATTCCGGACCCCTTTGCTGAGGCGATTCATGAGATGGAAATCGGTGAGACGTCAGGTATCATAGAAACCCTAAGAGGCTATCATATCATCAGACTGACAGAAATCACTGAACCGTCGGAAGAGGATGTGGCAAAATTCAGGGCTGAATTCGATATCTTCAAGGAAGAGTTGAAGACATCGGCCATAGATGAACTGAAAAATGAAGCCTTCAACCGTTTGTATGAGAAATGGAAGGAAGTCGTCCGCTTCAGCCTGAACCGTGATGAATGGGATAAAATTCGCCTCATAGAACAATAAGGAGGCGTTTTTTTATGGGTATCATCGGAATGCTGCGGGAAAAACTCGTGCTGAGTGAAAATGCAAGGCTTTTTGATACGAAGGAGTATCTGTTCAAGACATTTCTGGCAGTTCTGGCTGCAGGTGTCATCGGCAGCAGGAGCGCATATGTGAGCAAGGATATGATATCGTTGCTGTTTGGTATGATGCTGACGCTGGAACCGGTAAATATGTCTGGAATCCGAAGCGGTTTATCCCAGATCCAGGCAACGCTCATAGGAGCGGTCATCACTGGTGTTGTCGTGACCCTTTTCGGGTATGGCGTCGTCCAGACGGCGGTGGGCATCACCCTGACGCTGTATGTCTGCCTTCTGATCAATTGGCGTGAACTGATGGTGGTTGCTGTTTTTACGGCTATCTATATCACTCAGTATGTGCAATTGGATGTCATGGGAAATCCCAGCAGCATTGAAACGACCAAGCTTCGTTTGGCAGCGCTCGGGACGGGTGTCCTGATTGCGTTTGCGGTGAACTTTCTCTTCAGTCTTATCGGATACCGGCGCCTGGTTGAAAAGAGGATCTACTACATATCGAAGGAACTCCATGAGAAGACGGAAGCGGTCAGGGATGCCTTGAGTGAACGGGATCTTGAAAAAGTCATAGGCATCATGAGAGGGCTGCAGGGACTTTTCAACACGATCGACTGGATAACCGGGACCCTTGCCGATGTGAAGAAGGACCAGCAACGCTTCAAGGTGGTCTACAGACACTTTGATGTGGAGACGTATCTGAAGTATTCCCAGTCGCTCAGGGGAATCACACACGTCATCTATGACCTGTGTCACCGGGTTGAGCTGGATGGTGACGCATATATGGAAGACGGTTTTCTTCAGGCGTTTGATGAACGCCTGGAGTACTTTTCCAGAGTCAGAGATGCTTTCGACAACCACGAAACACTTCCTGAAACCGTATGGACGGACTGCGATCTGCCCTGGATCAACCACTATTCAAAATCGCTGCAACGGTTGAAAAACAGTTAAAATGGAGAACATTTTATAATTAATAGTTAATATATTTGATGGAAGACACATAAAAGACACATTCAGTACATGTCTTCAACACAGCTCAAGTATAGTATTAGAGATGTAAAAATTATATATTAGAATCCCCTCTCATTATAGCCAACAAAAGGAGAAGCGTTCTTGTTTCTCTTTTTGTTGGCTATAATTAAATTTGACGTCATTCCGCGGTTTGATTTGGAATATAAATGGTTGTGATGGTATTGCATGTGTTTAAAGAATATGTAATACTAGAGGAAGTGAAGAAAGAAAGGTGATTGTAATGTATAAGAATTATATATTTGATTTGTATGGTACCCTGGTTGATATTGAGGTGGATGAGAACAAAGATGAACTCTGGGAGAAGATGGCGCTGTTCTATAGCTTTTACGGAGCTAAGTACGATCCTGAGGACTTGAAATCCAAGTACTACAAGTTCATTGACCGTATGGTTGAGAACGCACCGAATCCGGCAACAGCGGAAATCGATGTGGAGGTTGTTTTTATCAGCTGTTCAAGAAGAAGAATGTCAAGCCCAAGAACAAAATGGCAAGGGAAGCAGCAAGGATTTTCAGACTCCTGAGTCTTGAAAGGCTGGAACTGTATCCGTATACGCTCAGTGTTCTCAATAAGCTGAAAGAGGACGGAAAGAGGGTTTATCTGTTAACGAATGCCCAGTCCTGTCACACTAGAAACGAACTGAAAGGTTTGGGACTCGACGAACTGTTTGACGGTATATACATCAGCTCCGAGCTGGGTGTCAAGAAACCCGCCAAGAAAGCCATCGAGACGCTGTTGGATCAAGAGAAGCTGAACAGGAAGAAGACAGTCATGATCGGCAATGAATACGCGACGGATATCGAGAGCGCGAAAAAGGCCGGTATTGACAGTGTGTTTTAAAGTCGAATATCTTTGACGAAGAGAGTAAAGTGGTGAAGTCCACTTATCAGATTATGAGCGGCGACCTTCGGGAAGTGTTTGCACTGGATGAGTACTAAGGAGACATATGGATAATAAGTACATTAGTGACATGGTTGAAGGTGTCAGGGTCGGCCTGATGGCTTTCCTGATGTGTTTCGGATTGGCGGTAGTGCTTGGCATAATTGTCAATTATGCTTTCCTTGATGAAATCAACGCGGTCATGAACGGTTCGCTCAGCAGTGAACCGACACCTACTGTCAGTTCCTTGCTCTTGATCGTCTCGATAGTGATGAACCTCTGTGTGTTCAATAACGGTGGAATGCTGGAGAATGGAGGCAGTCTGCATATCGGACTGCTCATACTGGTGGCCGTGCCTGTCATCGCCTTCATCGTTGCGGATAGAAGGGATAACAAGAAGAAGCGGTTTTCTATGGAGGATATGGTCATCTATCTGACTTCGAGTGCGGTGTTTTCATTGGTGCTGTATCTGTTTTCGCTGATTGCGAGAGGAGAGCTGCTCTACATGGATGTCGACTATTCGAATCCGATGAATATCATCATGACTGTAGTCATCGTCATGTGCATACAGTTTTTCATCGGGTTGAACTACAATAAACATTTCAGTCCCGGAATAAAAATGACACGTGTGGTGCTCAGGACGCTCCTTGGCTTGGGATTGCTCATGGGAGCTGCCGGCATCATCTACGGTGTGACCACCTATGCGGGGGGGTTCTGTTGACTGTCGGAGCGATTGTTGTGCTCCTGCCGAATGCTGCGGTCTACATCATGTTCACGTTCATGGGAGCTTCCGTTGAATTTGGAGAACAGCTGACGAAGCTGATGGCACAGATGGGTGTGGATGTATCCTTTGCAACGTTCCCGCTCTTGTATCGAATGACGTTTGTCGCCGTGTTCTTCGGTCTGGTGATCTCGACCCTGTGGAGACAGCAAAGCGGCACGTATAAGGATTATTTTAAGGAACTGGGGCTTTTTGCCCTGAGTTTCAGTACGGTTTCGCTGATTCTGGCGTACAGTACGAAGATGAATCTGGGCTTTGTCAAGAACCTGCTGGATGTGCAGTTCGGCATATCCTTCGGTTATGCGTTTTTCATGCCGTTCACGGTGATTGTAATCGCAGGTCTTTTGCTTCAGGCTATACGGTATATGATACGGGTGCTGATTGAAGGCTAGTACTAGTACCAACCGACATAGAGAATGATGTCATGAAATGACACAAAAAAGGCTGCTTGAAAAAGCAGCCTTCATGATGAATATCAATATTCATTGTTGTAATTCTTAAAATGCCTGTACGACTTCGGTGACGCCAGGTACCTGTTCAACAAGAATGGTTTCGATGAAGTTCTTCAATGTCATTGTGGACATCGGACAACCACCGCATGCGCCCAGAAGACGCAGTGCAACAACGCCGTTTTCATCAACACTGACGAATTCAACGTCTCCACCGTCTCTTTGCAGAGCAGGACGTACTTGTTCCAAAGCTTGTAAGATTTTTTCTTCAGTAACCATAGTATTGACTCCTTTTCATATATAAACAAAAAGTACATTTCTGTTTAGTGTTATACATATAATATAGGGGTCTGGATGATTTGTCAACATATCCGACTAAAAAAGTCGGGATTGTTTGAGGATTTTGTATTAATCGGTAAAGGAAACAGTGATATAATGAGAAGGAATCCATGAGCCGATAATGAGAAAGGGGAATGCGGCATGTATGACATTATTATAGTTGGTGCAGGCGCAGCAGGGGTTTTCTGTGCCTATGAGCTGATGAAAGAAAGGCCTGACAGGAAGGTCCTCATGTTGGAAAAGGGACTGCCCCTTGAGTTAAGAGCTTGCCCGAAAAAGACGAAGGGTGTCAGGGACTGCAACTGCAAGTCCTGTTCCATCATGGAAGGCTTCTACGGAGCTGGAGGGTTCTCGGACGGTAAATACAATATCACCAATGATTTCGGTGGTGACCTGTATCAGTATATCGGTTATGATGAAGCCCTAGACCTGATGTGGGAAGTGGATAAGATCAATCTGGCCATGGGGGGTGAGTCTGCGAAACTCTATTCCACCGGCAGCGGTGACCTGAAAAGGAAAGCCCTTCGTCATGACCTCCACCTGCTGGATGCGAAGGTGAGACACCTTGGTACCGACAGGAATCTGGTGATTGCATCGAACATGTACGATTATATCAAGGATAAGATGGAGATTGAGTTCAGGAATGAAGTGACCAATATCGACAAGGAAGGTGAAACCTTCAGGGTCGATACCGTCAAAGGGACCTACCAAGGCAGAAAGCTGATTGTCGCTACAGGTAGAACAGGTTCCAAATGGATTGGCAACCTGTGTAAGAAGTTTGGTATTCCGACAAAAAGCAACCGCGTGGATATCGGTGTGAGAGTGGAGCTTCCGGCTCTGATATTCAAGCATATCACCGATGAGGTGTACGAAAGCAAAATCGTCTACAAGACAGAAAAATACAACGACATGGTCAGGACATTCTGCATGAATCCTTACGGTGAGGTGGTTACTGAAAACTACGGGGATATCGTCACGGTGAATGGTCACAGTTACGCGAACCCGGAACTTCAAACGGAGAATACGAATTTTGCGCTGCTCGTTTCGAACCGGTTCACAGAACCTTTCAAGGACAGCCACGAATATGGTGAGTCCATAGCAAGGCTCAGCAATATGCTCGGCGGCGGAGTCCTGATGCAGCGTTTCGGTGACCTTATCAAAGGGCGCAGGAGCAGTGAACGCAGAATGAAGAAGTGTTTCACTCAGCCGACGATGGAAGCCACGCCCGGAGACCTTAGCCTTGTCATTCCGAAGCGTCAGCTGGATGATATCATCGAGATGATTTATGCTCTCGACAAAATAGCCCCCGGTACGGCCAATGAGGATACCCTTCTCTACGGTGTCGAAGTCAAGTTCTACAACTCCAATGTTGAAGTGGACACGAACCTGGAAACGTCGGTTGACGGACTCTATATCCTCGGTGACTGTTCAGGAGTGACGCACTCACTGTCACAGGCGGCAGCCAGTGGCATCTATGTGGCAAGAAATCTAAACGGTATGGAGACGCTTTAGCTATGATTAAAGTTGATGATTTTACGAAGATATATAAATTGACCAAGAAACAGATGAAAGAACTGAAAACGGATTCCAAGACAAAAAAGGCGGCCGACCGTATCAGCTTTGTAGCGAAAAAGGGCGAGATATTCGGTTTGCTTGGACCCAATGGAGCGGGCAAGACCACGATGTTGAGAAGCATTGCCACTTTGTTGAAACCGACGGAAGGCAGTATCGAAGTGGATGGATTTGATGTTGTGAAAGACTCCAAGGAAGTGCGGAGCCGCATCGGATTTTTGACCAATGACCTGAAGATGGATGTCCACTTCACGCCGGACTATACCTTTACATTCTTTGCCAGACTCCATGGGATGAATGAAGCTGCCATCAGACAGCGCAAGGCATATCTCTTTGATTATTTTGGAATCGTTGAATACAAGGACAAGAAAATCAGCGAACTCTCGACCGGGATGACCCAGAAGCTCGCCATAGCTGTCAGTCTCGCCCATGACCCTGATATCATCATATTCGATGAGCCCACCAACGGGCTTGATATCATAACGGCCAAGGCGGTGACGGACTTTTTGCTGCAGCTGAGGGCACAGGGAAAGCTGGTCGTCGTATCCACACATATCATGACGGTGGCTGAGAAGCTGTGCGACAGGATTGCCATCATCTTTGACGGCAAGAAGATCGCAGAAGGTACGATCGGGCAGGTGGTAACGGAGCGGGAAAAGCAGAATCTTGAAGAGGCATTTTTCGATCTGTATCGGATGCACTCAGGGGAGGGCGAGTAATATGCTGATGGTGATTGTGAAGAAGGAGCTCAAACGTGTATTTTCTGACAGGAGATTGGTCTTCTCGGCATTTGTGCTGCCGGCACTCAGTATTTTTATCCTGTATTCCCTCATGGGACAGATGATCGGCAGCATGTCGACGGACCTGGAGGAGCATATACCCCGTGTGGCCGTGGTGAACGGCTCGGAAGGGTTCCGGCAGTATCTTGCTGAAGCTGATATGACGATAGATCCCACGTATTATTTAGACGAATCCGGGGATGGGACTGTCGAACGCCTGAAGGCGGATGTCAAGTCCAAGGCAATCGATGTTCTTCTGGTCTTTGACATGGATTTCGACAAGAAGGTCCTGGATTACAACGGCGGGGGAAACCCGAATGTGGATACCTTCTATAATCCTTCGGAGGAATACTCCCAGAATGCCCGCTCAAAGATCGAGTACGGTCTCTTGAATGACTATAAGACCCATCTGCTTGCAGAACGCTTCGGTGGGATATCGAATCTGACGGTGTTCACAGTGAATGCGGATAACGAGGACAACAAGCTGGCTGAGGCCGGAACGGAGGCCGGACTGGGCATGTCCTTCATGCTGCCGATGCTGATGAACATCATGCTGTTTGCAGGTGCCATGGGCATCGGTATGGATGTGATAGCCGGAGAGAAGGAGCGGGGAACCATGCTACCATGCTGCTGGCGCCGGTCGACAGGGAAATCATAGCTATCGGCAAGGTGTTGAGTCTGGGGATTGTGGCGGTCATCAGCGCCATGTGCACATTCGGCGGTATCATCGCATCCCTGCCAAGCGCATCGCAGCTGCTTGCCGCCGGGGCCGAGGTCTCATTGGAAACAATTGCATTTACACCATTGCATTTTATCATGTTACTGATTATACTGATTATGCAAGTCGGTATTTTTGTGGGTGTCATTTGCCTGGTCTCCGTCATTGCGAGAAGCGTGAAGGAAGCCGGGACATACATATCACCGATCTATATGATTGTGATGGTGTCTGCATTTGCAGCCGCCTTCACAACTGGAGAGGTGGAGCTGTATAAATTCATGGTGCCGGTACTCGGCAATGTCTTCGCGGTCAAGGAACTGTTCACTTTCGACCTGACCTTTACCGAATTCGGAGTGACCGTAGGCGTATCCGCACTTCTGATCATGCTGCTGCTGAGAATGATCACAAAAGCGTTCAACAATGAGAGGACAATGTTCAATGCATGACGGTTCATATCCGTCATGATATTATGATGTAAGCCTTGCATTCAGACGCATATGCGAATGGATGCACTCATAATAAAAAAGGAGAATGAATATGTATCCAATTATTTTTACACCGGATTACAAGGAGATGGTATGGGGCGGTCATAAGCTTCAAACCGTATTGGGAAAGGAAATTCCTTTCGAGCATACGGGAGAAAGCTGGGAGATCGCCTGTCATGACAATGGTCAGTCAGTGGTGAAGAGTGGCCGCTTCGCCGGAATGACCTTAAAGGAACTCCTTCTGAAAGAAGGAGAAGGAATCACGGGTAAAACTTTTTCTGAAGGTGACAAGTTTCCTTTGTTGATTAAGTTCATCGATACCAAGGACTGGTCATCCGTGCAAGTGCATCCTGGAGACGATTATGCGTTTGCAAACGAGAACGGAGAGCTGGGCAAAAGCGAGGCCTGGTACATTCTGCAGGCGAATGAAGGATCCAAACTTGTTGCAGGTCTGAAGGACGGCGTGACCAAGGAACTGTTCAAGGAAAAACTGCTTGCCAATGAGTTGGAAGCGGTTTTGAATGAACTGGAAGTCAAGCAGGGAGATGTCATTGATATTCCGGCCGGTTGTATTCATGCCATCGGAGGCGGTATCCTTCTCGCTGAAATCCAGCAGAATTCAGATACGACGTATCGCGTTTATGACTGGGGAAGAGTCGGACTTGACGGCAAACCTAGGGAACTCCATGTGAAAAAGGCGCTGGATGTCATCAATTTCGAACAGAAGCACGGCAAGGGATTGGTTGAAGGAACGAAGGAAAACCTTGATGGATATTTTCTGACTGAGTTCGTGCGCAACGAGTATTTCGTCCTTCAGAAACTGGTGATTGAAGCTGCTTATGAAGCAAAAGAGAAGAGGAATGGATTCGAGATATACATGTGTGTCAAAGGCGACGGCATCATCGAATATGAAGAGAACGGGGAAACGAAATCCTGCGATGTAAAATTCGGTGAATCTTTGGTCGTACCTGTCGGTATGGGTGCATACAGCATCAAACCCACCGGGGAAGCAGTGACATTTGTAAAGGCATTTGTAGACTAGATTTGGAATGGACGTATTAATATGCAAAATTCGAGATACCGGATAATGTGAGGAGAATTCTTGACATCATCCATCGGGAAGGTGAAGAGGCGTATATCGTTGGCGGCTGTGTCAGGGATATCTTGCTCGGAGTGGAACCCAATGACTGGGACATCACCACTTCCGCACCACCGGAAAAAGTGAAGATCTTATTCAACCGCACCATCGATACGGGGCTGTCCCACGGGACGGTGACGGTCATGATGCACAATGAGGCATATGAGGTGACGACATACAGGGTTGAAAGCGAGTATTTGGATTACCGCCGGCCCAAGGAGGTCGTCTATACGAAATGCCTGAAGGAAGACCTGCTGCGCAGGGATTTCACCATCAATGCCATGGCCTACAACGACCAGGAAGGTGTGGTTGACCTTTATGACGGAATCGGTGACCTGAAAAAGGGCATCATCCGCTGCGTGGGCAACCCCACTGACAGGTTCAATGAAGATGCGCTGAGAATGCTTCGTGCAATCCGATTCAGTGCCAAACTCGGTTTTGAGATCGAAGAGGAAACTTATGAGGCAATCGGAGAATACGCCCGTCTCATCCAGCATGTCAGTGCTGAACGCATCCAGATGGAGATGACCAAGACGCTCATCAGCAAGGCTCCCTTCAAGATAAGGGATCTGGTTGCGACAGGGCTCATCGACTATATCATTCCGGAATTTCTGAAGATTGTGGGCATGCCTCAGAACAACCCCCATCATCATCTGTCTGTGGATGAACATACATACCTGTGCCTTTCGCATATCGATGAGGATGTCGCCCTCCGCTGGACGATGTATCTCCATGATATCGGCAAGGGAGTCACCAGGACAACGGATGAGAACGGGATTGACCATTTCTACGGTCATGAAAAGCAGAGCAGGGATATCGCAAAAAGCGTTTTAAGACGTCTGAAATTCGACAACAAGACCATTGACAGGGTCATCAAACTGATACAACATCATGACGATGACATTGAAGATACACCCAAGGCGGTGAGAAAGTCCCTCAGCAAGATAGGTCAGGATTATTATGACGATCTGCTGGATGTTAGGGAAGCGGATATCAGGAGCCAGCACGAGGACCTGCAGCGGGGCAAACTGATCAGGCTGGCAGCCGTCAGGGAACAGTACAGGGCCGTATTGGAAGCCGGGAGCTGTGTCACCATCAAGGATCTTGCCGTCAATGGCCATGACCTGATGGAACTCGGTGTGGTCAATGGCAGGGCAATCGGAACCGCATTGAAGGGACTGCTGAAAGCGGTCCTGGAGGACCCGAAACTCAATGAGAAGGAAGTACTGCTCGATTACGTGAAGACACATCTGAACATGCTGTTGGAATAAAGATTGCAGCCATAGACTAAGTGGTCTATGGCTGTTTTTAGAGAGGAATTATGAGAAGAGTTTATTTGTTGTGGTTGATGACGCTGCCGGCTGCGGCCGTTTTCCAGGGAGGTTATTTCTATCATGAGGCCCTGTGGTTCGGCGCTTTGCAGGGGCTGTTCTGCATGTGGCTGATTGTGGATTCAGGCCGTCATCAGGGAACTGCCGGGGAGGCGGGATTCAGCTTGAGGCCCCTGTTCTGGCTTTATGGAGGAATCGTCCTGTCCGCTGCAATCGGATGGGGTGTCGCTCTGGACCGCGGCATGCATATCGTCGGCTGTTTGAAGCTTGCAGCGCCCCTCTTGTTGCTTGCGAACCTGTATGGATTTTCCGGGCGAATCGGTAAAAGGATTGTCAAGGATCTTTCAGCGGTGTTAGCCCTGACCGGAGTTCTTTCAGTTATGGTGATGCTTGTCGTTTTTGCAGTGCCGGACGGCTCTTCGCCCTCCGGGATTACTTTATCCAGTCGAACCGCATCGGCGGTATCTTTCAGTATGCCAACACCTATGGTGTTTTTCTGTACGGGTGTATGGTCATGATGATGATGGGAGCTTTCAAGAAGACACCCGCAGCTGTAGGCGTGTTCCTGCTCGGTATGGGGATCCAGATGACCCAGAGCCGAGGAAGCCTCTATGTCTATGGTATGACTTGGCTCATCCTCATGGTGATCGGCAGGGGTTGGGAGCGATGGCTGCAGATCATCGGAGCTTCCGGGCTCGCTGCCGGCAACGGTGTGCTGTATCTGTTGAGCGGCCAGGTGGATGTTTACAGAAGCATCGGTCCAAAGGGGAATACCAGCGAGTGGATGTCGAGGCTTCTCTACTATGATGACGGACTGGACATGCTCGCCTCAAGGAGCTTTGGATACGGGCATTTGGGGTATTATCACATCCACAGGACCTTTCAGACAGGAGCGGCCTATAAGGTCAAATTCATACACAGCAGTCTGCTGGAACTGGGAATCGACCATGGCTGGATTGCCATGGGTCTCGGACTTGTGTTGGGGCTGTATGTGCTGTGTGTCTCCGTAAGGCTTTTGGAAGCTGTGGGTTCCATAAACCATTGTTGATTGGAACGGTTGGCGGCCTGGGCATGTTCGGACACAGTCTCATCGATTTCGACTTCCAGTTCACCGGCTTTCTTGTGCTGTGGCTGGTCGTTCTTTTCTGTGTGGAACTTCAGGCTGAAGGTATCGGGAAGAACGCGGCTGACAAGACGTCTGTGAAAGGATGCAGCGTTCCCTCCATATCCCGGGGCGGCAGAGGACGTACTGGCATGATGACGGGAATCGTTGGAATAGCGGTCGTTTTCATGGTTTATTTTGGCGTCGTCGCATTGCTCGACCATAACGATAGGGCTGAGCTGGCGCTGAAACTGTATCCTCATTACAGTGACAGCATCGACGGAGTGATTACGGGGAAAGAGACGCTTGAAGGGTATCCGGAAAATGTAAAGGCTGAGCTGGCATTGGAACAGGTGGGAAAAAATCCGTTTTACTCGAATGGATTTGCTTTTTACGGGATTACCATTATAATAATGGGGATTTAGAAACTGCCATCAGCCACGGCAAAACAGTGGTTTCACTGCTTCCGCTAAGGCTGGACCATTATGGATATTATGCAGGACTTGTGTATGAACACGTCCTGGATCTGTATGAGGCGGGTCAGTTGACAAAGGATAACCAGTATCTGTTGGATTTGACGATGATGGACGTGTATCTTGAGGACCTTGAAGATCAGCGTGGCAGAGATTATGAGGTCAGGCATCGAGTCGAATTTGAAATGACCCCGGATATGCAAAAGATAAATGACAATGCCAGGAAGTTGTGGCGCATGCTTGGAGAATGAAATGAAGTTGAAGATTGAAAAGGATTTGTTGATCAAGATGGCCGTCGTTGCGGTGCTTGCAATTGCGGTGGTCGCTGTCGGTAGCGTGCTTGTTTCCATGCTTGACGGCGGAGGAAATGAAGCGGCTGTCGTCCCTGTGGTTGTTGAACAGGAGAAGGAAAAGGAACCGGTTGAAAAAGAGGAAGAGGTGCCTGTCGTCTATGAGAGGATGCTGGCCCTTGTCACGGGAATCGGCAGAGATGAAGGCCTCATGCAGGTATACGATGTAGATGCGGACATGACGGTGACGCTAAGTATTTCCGATGCTGTGAAGTTCGAGGATGAATACGGAACTGCGATGTTGATGGACGAAATCGTGCCGGGGCATATGGTGAACGTGAAATATGACAGCGCATCGTACGTGCCTGATTTCGTCAAGGTTGCAGCACAGGTGCAGACAATCAGGAACCTGAGCAGCCTGAACATCGATGAAGGACTGAAGACCATACAGATCGGCAGCGATATTTATGCTTATAATGATTACCTTATTGCGAGGAACGGTGACCAAGACCTTTTGCTCTCGGAACTTTCCGTGGCTGATGATGTTGTGGTCAGGGCTTATCAGGGCAAGATCTGGTCGATCATCGTTGAAAACGGTCATGGATACATCGTACTGAAGAATTACGATGCCTATCTCGAAGGGCGGCTGGAAATCGGGAACAGGACCTCCTATACGATCATCGGGGATATGAGAATACCGGTGGCTGTCGGGGTGCATAAGGTGATTGTCTTAAAAGAGGAGATGACGACATATACCGCGTCTGTAAGCGTTGAAGAGAACAAGGAATACATCATCGATTTGAGCGACCTGCAGCCGAAAGTGGCTGAAGTGGTTTTCGAGGTCGTTCAGGAAGGCTCAACCGTCTTCATCAATGATGTCAAGGTTGAGAAACCGGAAGAACCGGTGAAGCTCAATTACGGCCAGTATGAGATCCGTGTTGAAAACGAGGGCTATATGGATTGGGAAGGGATTCTGATTGCTGATCAATCCTATATCGTTCAGACGATTGATATGGAATCGGAGCCTCTTTATCTGAATATGACAGGACCTGAAGGTGCGGAGTTCTATATCGACGGTGTTTTCCAGGGAGTGATGGTGGCTGGTGAGCCCATCAGCGTTCCTGTTACGCCGGGCGGCCATTACCTGACGCTGCGCAAGGAAGGTTATATCTCATGGAGCCAGCATATTGAGGTCGTGGATAACGGCAAGCCGTATAATTTTTCCGTTTCGGAACTCATTCAAATCCAGACAGAGACGGAACCGGTGACGGAACCAGTAACGGAACCTCCTACTCCGGTCGATGATGTCTATGATGATGATGACGAGGAGGAAGATGAAGAATCCAACGACTAGCACATACGGTTGTTTTCGGACGAATGATACAATGTTGTTGGCACAGGCGAGAAAATTTTCTAAATGACATGATGATATTGGATTAAATGTCATTTAGATGTATAATATTCATTATATGATGATGCAGATGTATCATCACAGTCATGGCGCGTGATGGCGCCAAAGTAGGAAGCCATGCAAAGATATAAGATGGAGGTAAAAGATGAGTTATAAGGTAAAGTATGATGAGTGGTTGTCGAATCCGATTTTTGATGAAGATACAAAGGCAGAGCTTCGTCAGATAGCCGGAGATGAAAAGGAAATCGAGGACAGATTCTACAGGGAGTTGGAATTCGGTACCGGAGGTCTTAGAGGAGTAATCGGTGCAGGTACCAACAGAATCAATATCTACACCATACGTAAGGCAACACAGGGATTGGCAAACTATATCATCAAAGAAGGTGAAGAGGCTATGAAGCGCGGTGTGGCCATCGCACATGACTCAAGAAGGTTCTCGCCGGAATTTGCTGATGAAGCCGCAAGGGTATTGGCGGCAAACGGAATTTCAGCTTATGTTTTTGACAGTTTGAGACCTACGCCTATGCTTTCCTATGCTGTTCGCCAGTTGAAAGCGATCAGCGGTATCGTTATCACTGCAAGCCACAATCCGCCGGAGTACAACGGCTATAAGGTATATTGGGAAGACGGTGCCCAGATCACATCACCGAAAGATGTCGAGATCATTGAAGAAGTCAATTCCATTACAGACTATAACCTGGTGAAGTCGATGTCGAGGGCTGAAGCTGAGAAGGCCGGCCTGTATACTGTCATTGACAGCTCGATGGATGACAATTATATTGCAGAACTCAAGAAGCTGATCATCGACCCTGAGGTCATCAAGAAGGAAGCGGATGACTTCACGATTGTCTTCACACCGCTGCATGGGACCGGGAATATCCCAGTTCGCCGCATCCTGAAGGAAATCGGCTTCAACGATGTGCATGTGGTTAAAGAGCAGGAACTTCCCGATGGCAACTTCCCTACGGTATCTTACCCGAATCCGGAAGACATCAAGGCGTTTGAGCTCGCTTTGAAACTCGGCAAGGAGAAGGATGCGGATGTCATCATGGCAACGGATCCCGATGCGGACAGGCTTGGTGTTCTCGCGAAGACCAAAGATGGTGACTACAGAGCGCTTTCAGGCAACAACATCGGAATGCTGTTGATGGAATATATTCTTCGCCGCAAGGAGGAGAAAGGAATTCTTCCGGATAATGCTGCAGTTGTAGGAACGATTGTATCCACTTACATGGCAAGGCCGGTTGCTGATGCATATGGGGCCAAGCTGTTTGAAACACTGACAGGCTTCAAATATATCGGTGAGAAGATCAAGGAATTCAGAGCCGACGGCAGCTACGAGTTCCAGTTCGGTTATGAGGAAAGCTACGGATGTCTGATCGGTACACACGCAAGGGACAAGGATGCGGTCGTAGCAGTCATGGGCGTTGCAGAATTGGCTGCATACTACAAGTCAGTCGGATTGACACTGTATGAGGCTTTGGGCAAGCTGTATGAGAAGTACGGTTATTACCTGGAATCCCTGCAGTCCATTACTTTGAAGGGCAAGGAAGGTCTTGAGCAGATCGCTCATATCCTGACATCCTTAAGGGAGAATCCGCCAAAGGAACTTGCAGGTATCAAAGTGTTGTCGACAAGAGACTACAAGTCCGATGAGCTCGTGGATCTCGTTACCGGCGATAAGAGTAATACAGGACTTCCAGCTTCCAACGTGCTTTACTATGACCTTGAGGGCAGCGCATGGTTCTGTGTAAGACCATCAGGAACAGAACCTAAGGTGAAGTTCTACTTTGGAGTCAAGGGCGACAGCATGGAAGATGCAGAAGCTAAGCGTGATGCTTTGGAAGGAGCTGTCATGTCGCTTGTTGATGAAATCATTCAAGCATAGGATAGATAAATAGTCTGATAATATGATGAAATCCATAGTTATTTAGCACTAAATTTCACTTTGAAATATTTTTTTTAACATAATTTTTAAAAAGTTTTTGAAAAGCCCTAGAAATAGGGCTTTTTTAGCTATTGACATCGCCAATTCTTTCTGTTATCATATTCGGTTGAATTGACGAGTGTCCATCTGTATGCTATACTGTACGTACATATAAAGATGAGGTGAACATATGATAGGTAGAGACGATATTTTCCAGGTAAAGAGAGAGATTGACCATCACGTAGGGAGTAAAGTCCGTATCAGAGCGAATAAAGGGCGTAAGAAGATCGTTGTCAAGGAAGGCGTGATTCAAAGTACGTATCCCAGTATTTTCGTTGTTAAGATACAGGACGATGGTCATAATACACAAAGAGTCGTATCCTATAGCTATACGGATGTTCTAACCCACACGGTTGAATTGTCGTTATGTCAAGACGCCTGATTGATACATACTATAACAAGTGAGTCGAAAAGCACCCGAGGGTGCTTTTTTTGTGCTTTGAAACATAAGATAAGATTGCCAGGAGATATTGCACTTATGCTGTTTTTTGTATATAATATAAAGTATACAAAGTGCAACGGAGTGTGCGATGAAAGAAATCAGATTAAAGGCCAGGGCTAAAATCAATATTACTCTTGATATCATAGGCAAGAGGGACAACGGTTATCATGATGTGGAGATGATCATGCAGACGGTGAATCTGTATGACCGTTTGCTGCTTCGAAAGACTGCAAAGGATAGGATCGTCATCAGGACCAATCTGCCATATCTGCCGACAGATGAAAGGAACCTGGTCTATAAGATCATCGATTACATGAAGACCGCTTATGGCATCAGGGACGGAGTTTTGTCAACCTCTACAAGAAGATACCGGTTGCTGCTGGCATGGCTGGAGGCAGTGCGGATGCGGCACAGACCATACTGGGTATGAACAGGCTGTTCGGGCTGAATCTTTCGCTGGAAGAGATGATGGATATCGGTGGCAGATACGGTTCTGATATACCTTACTGTATGGTGCAGGGTACGGCTTTGGCAACAGGACTGGGTGAGAAGATCACCTATCTGGACCCGTTTCCTGAAATGGAAGTGCTGATTGTCAAACCGAGGTTCTCCATGTCGACGGCTGTCGTCTACAAGAATTTCGAACTGGATAAGGTGATCGTCCATCCGGATACCAAGGGTGTGGTGGAAGCCATCCGGAATCAGGATAGGGACTATATCTGTGAGAATATGGTGAATGTCCTGGAGACTGTGACACCGAAGATACATCCGGAAATCAGCGCCATCAAGGAGAGAGTCAGGGGGCTTGGCGCCAAAGGTGTGCTGATGAGCGGCAGCGGCCCGACAGTATACGGATTGTTTGATGATTCGAAGAAAGCGAAAGCGGCTGTCGATGAATTCAAAAAAGATAGAACAATGCAGTTTGCATATTTGACAACAATATATAATCGAAAGAAGGGTTAGAGATGGATCAGAAGCTGAAAGTTAATTTGAATGAGTACCTTCCTCTTAGGGATGTTGTATTCAATACATTAAGGGAAGCCATACTCAAGGGTGATTTTCAGTCAGGCGAAAGACTGATGGAGAAGCAGCTTGCGGAAAGGATGGGCGTCAGCAGGACTCCGATTCGAGAAGCGATCAGGAAACTGGAACTGGAAGGTCTGGTTGTCATGATACCGAGAAAGGGAGCTGAAGTGGCAAGCATCACGGGTAAGGACATCAGCGATGTCTTGGAAGTGCGTGCCACCTTGGAAGCGCTGGCAGTCAAGCTCGCATGCAAGAAGATGAGTGATGATGACATCAAAAGGCTCGAGAAGGTCAATGCGGAATTCAAGAAGGCGGCAAAGGATAAAGATGTCAAGACCGTGATCTCGAAGGATGTGGAATTCCACGATGTCATTTTCGAGGGAGCAGACAACGATAAGCTGCTCAATATCGTGAATAATCTGCGTGAACAGATTTACAGATTCAGGGTTGAGTATATCTACAAGATGAAAAGCTATGATGCACTGGTCGATGAGCATGATGAGATTGTACTTGCCATGAAGAAACGTGAAGGCAAAGTGGCTGCCGGCATTGCCCAGAAGCATATCGAGAATCAGGAGAGAAGCGTACTGGAATTTTTCAATGCACATGAATAGTCGGGTGATTGGATGTATTTGATCGATGAGAAGTTCAAAAATCATAAGCTGCAGTATTTTTTGCAGTGTGCCGCAGGAACGCTGGCACTGATTTTTGTGCTTTTTTATATGAATATTATGATTGAGACGGTTATAGTAGCATCGATTGGTGCTACCAGTTTTATCATATTTACAATGCCGCATAAGGAAAGCTCATGTGTCAAGTTCATCCTGGGAGGTTATTTGGTCGGGGGATTCACAGGTGTGATCGCCTACCACCTCTTTACGGCTGATATCGGTATCGGAGGGAACGCTGCCGCTGCCATCGCTGTCGGATTTGCTATGTTCCTCATGGTTATGACCAATACCGAACATCCGCCCGCTGCAGCCTTTGCGCTTGGGATTGCCGTCTATGGATATGACTGGAAGATGCTTTTTTTCGTGTTTGGAGTGAACGTATTTCTTCTGTTTTTCAAAGGGATATTCAGAAGATGGATGATAGATTTGATATAGGAGGTGTGCGCGGATGGGTAGGATGAATATCAAAGATGCCCTGCTACAGCTTGGCGGATCGGTAAAACTGTATCGTACGCTCGTCACTGGATTTAGGGATAAGTACCTTGATGTAGATGAAGAGATCAGGGACAGGCTGAAAAGGGGAGATGCCGAGACGGGAAGGCGACTGGCCCATTCCATGAAGGGACTCGCGGGCAACTTGGGAGCCATGGACCTGCAGATCAGGGCAAAAGATCTGGAGACAGCCATCAAGCCTTTTGTGGAGACCAGTATGGATGATAAGATCCTGGATGATATTCTGTCCATTGAATGGAAGATGTTCTCCATGGAACTGTCAAGAATCCGAAAGGACATCGAAATGATTCTGTCAGTATCAGATGAAGAACTTGCAGGGGTCACGACATCAGATGAGCTGCGTATACATAGAGAGGATCAAGGACGGGGAGCAGATAATGAGTCAGGACTGCCGGTGGAGTCTGAAGATGAAGGACCATTGCCTGCAGATTCGCCGGAGAAGCTGATGAACAGCAATCAACTCAGTGAAGAAATGGTGGAAGCGCTGCACCTGCTGGTCCATGCGCTGAATACCTATAACTATACCCTGGTGAAAGGCGCTCTGGAACGTGTTGACAATCAGACGATGGAAGTGTGCTGTCCGGATTCATGGAGTAAAATCCTAGTCCATATCAATGAATATGAGTATGACTTGGCAAAAGAGGAGATCGCTAAAGGAGTTTTGGATGAAGAGTAGTTTTATTGTTGTGGATATTGAGACCACAGGAATCAGCCCGGAGATGAACGCGATTACTGAAATCGGTGCACTGAAGGTCATCGAAGACCGGGTTGTCGAGACGTACAGTCAGCTGATCAATCCCGAAGCGGTCATCACTGAGGAAATCACGGCGATAACGGGACTGACAAACGAGATGCTGAAAGATGAACCGGTACTTGAAGACATCTTTGGTGGATTTCTTGAATTTTGCGGTGACTTGCCGCTGTTGGGCCACAACATTCTTTTTGATTATTCATTTCTGAAATATCACGGCAACAGACTGGGCTACAGATTTGAACGCAAAGGTCTGGATACGGTAAGGCTTGCCACGTACTACCTTCCGGATTTGCCCAGCAAGAGCCTCTCATCGCTGATCGATTATTTCGACATCGAGAGGGAGATGGCTCACAGGGCGTATCATGATGCAAAAGCCACTTACGAGGTGTTCAGATACTTCAAGGACGAGTACATGAAGTCGAATGAGGAAAGGATGTTCGAGCCTTTTCCGCTGCATTGGCGTCCGAAGAAACATCTCCGGTCACATCCAGGCAAAAGTCTTATCTGTCAGCGCTGATCAAAAAGCACCATATGTTTACGGAACTGGATGTTGACAGCCTCACTAAAAGCGAAGCCAGCCGATATATCGACAAGATACTCTTCACAAAAGGAAGATGAATATGTTTTCGGCCAAAATAAAAAGATGCATGACGCATCTTTTTTTTAATACAGGAAAGTTCTTCAATTTTAACAAAATGTGCAGAAACATCACATTTTGTGTCAATGAAATTTTCCTTCCACATAACGAAATTTTGCCAAGGCAAAAGCGCGGCAAGGCCGCTTTTCTTCTTTGCCAGGTTCCACTGGCGTTGTTTACATAAGGTACGGGGCCACGATGCCCATCAGCATGGCAAGTACGATAATCAGAGAGACAACGATTGCCGTTCTCTTCATCAGTTTTCGGTTTGTAAAAAACATCTTCTCACTCCAATCTAATTGACTCTAGTATAATACAGAAAGAATGTGGATTCAATTAAAATTTTGTTAACATTGCAGGATTGAATCTGAAATATCTCTGTGATATGATTATTTTATAAGATATAGTATTGAATGCTATGTCTAAAGTTGTTCTAAACAATGAGAAGCAGAGGTGAAAATGATGAGTGTTGAAATTAAGGATCCCGTAAGTGCCCTGACCCATTTTGTTGGAGCAATCCTGTCCTTTATAGCGGCGACACAGTTGGTTTCAAAGGCGTATTATACCGGCAGTGTCATACAGCTGATTGGATTCGGAGTGTTCGGTGCCAGCCTTGTTTTGCTGTACTCGGCGAGTACGGTATATCACATTGTCAAGAGACCGAGGCGTATCAGCATATTGCTGAAGAGAATCGACCACATGATGATTTTTGCATTGATTGCAGGCACCTACACACCGGTGTGTCTTATCCCGTTGGGTGGGGCTTTTGGCAATCCGCTCGGTATCACAGTGCTTGCCGTCATCTGGAGTGCTGCCGTTATAGGCATATTCCTGAAGATCATATGGCTGAGCGCACCTAGATGGCTTTGTACGATGCAATATATCCTGATGGGATGGATTGCAGTTTTTGCAGTCGTTCCTCTCTTCGGTAAAATGACGCATATGGGTTTTTCTGGATGGTTGCCGGAGGTGTCGTCTATACTGTCGGCGCCATCATCTATGCAACGAAATGGCCACGTCTGGATTCCAGATGGTTCGGATTTCATGAAATATTCCATCTGTTCGTTCTGGGAGGCAGTCTGTGTCATTATATCATGGTTCTGACAATGGTTTGAGGAGACGGTTGTAATATCTGGCATATCAACTATGAATGTGGTAAAATAGCTATGGTAAGCAGATGGGTTCTATAGGAAAGGTATTGATGATAATGAAAAAAGGCAGGATTGTATTGCTTGTGGCTGTCTGCATGCTGCTGGCAGTCGCGGGACTTAGGATCGATGTTGAAGCGACGACGGATGATGAGTATTACTCTGGCAATCAATTGAAGCAGCTGGGGATATTGAAGGGTTATCCTGACGGAACGCTGAAACTGGAGAAGCCCATCATGAGAAGCGAGGTTGCCACCATCATGGTCCGGATCAGAGGTTATGAAGATGCGGATATCGATATGGAAGGCAAGGAATTCACGGATGTTGAGGAAGATTATTGGGCATACGGCTATATTCAAAACGCATACAAGCTGGAAATCATCCAGGGATATCCGGACAGCAGTTTTAAACCTGCCAACAATATCAGTTATGCCGAAGTGGTGGCCATCATGGTCAATACTCTCGGGTACAAGGATAAGATCATAGGAAAATGGCCGGAAAACTATATCAATATGGGAAAAGAACTCGGGGTGATTCCGGAGGATTCCGATGAGGATCCTGCAAAGATCATCACCCGCGGGGAGATGGCGTTGATCGTCTGGGATACGCTGTTGGTTAAACTTGAAGATACTGGCATTTTGCAGTAAGAAGTGATATAATGGTTCAAACTTAGATAGACGACCATATGTAGGAGACAGATATGAAGATTGGCAAGGTGGAGGAGAACGTTCTGAAACGTTCTGTATTCAAGCAGTTCCAAGTGAAAAGGGAGGAGGTCCTCATCGGACCGGCAATCGGGGAAGACTGTACCGTTTTGCAGGTCGGCAGTGATGAGTGCCTTGTGATGTCCACGGACCCGATTACAGGCGCCACAAGCCAGCTGGGCGAGTTGGCGGTCCATATCACCTTGAATGACCTTGCAGCCAGCGGAGCGGAACCCATAGGCTCATGCTGACCCTGCTGCTGCCTGAGAGCTTTACCGAAACAGACCTGAAGGCTCTGATGCGCAGTGTTTCCGCGCTTGGCAAAGAGTATAACGTCCAGATCATCGGTGGCCATACTGAGGTGACTGATGTGGTCAATCAGCCACTGATCAGCGTTACAGGCGTCGGGAAGATCAAACAGGACAAGGTGATGCTCAGCAAGAACATCAAGCCCGGCATGGATATCGTCATGACCAAGTGGATCGGACTGGAAGGAACGTCCATCATTGCCCATGAGGGTGAAGCGAAACTGAAGGACTACTACAACAGTGCACTGGTTGAAGAGGCCAAAGGGTTCTCGAGATATCTGTCGGTTGTCAGGGATGCACAGGTTGCCATGGAATTCCCGGTTCACGCCATGCATGATGTGACGGAAGGTGGCATCTATGGAGCGCTGTGGGAGCTTGGAGCCAAGGCGAATCTGGGTGTGTTCGTGGACCAGGGCCTGATTCCGGTACGACAGGAAACGGTTGAGATATGCGAGTATTTCGATCTGAATCCCTACAAGCTCATCGGGAGCGGCTCGATGCTCATCGTTACCGATCAGGGTGATGCGATGGTCAGAGCCATGGAAGAAGAAGGAATCAAGGCAACGGTAATCGGTCGGATGACAGAGGGCATCCATCGTCAGATAAAATTTGAGGATGTCATGCAGTCCATATGCCCTGCCAAGTCCGATGAATTATATAAGGCATTAGAAAAAATATAAACGGAGGTATCATGATGAAAGAATCACTACTGAAAGCAATCGAGAACAATTCAAAAAGAACGGTTAAAGATCTAGCCGCCATGTTAGGTGCCTCTGAGGAAGCCATCGGCAATGAATTGACGGAGATGGAAAAAGATAGGATCATCTGCGGCTATCATACGCTGATCAATTGGGATAAGACCAACACGGAAAAAGTGACTGCCCTTATCGAAGTCAAGGTGACGCCTCAACGTGGTGAAGGTTTTGACAAGATTGCGGAAAGGATCTACCTTTTCAAGGAGGTCAGGGCTCTGTATCTCATGTCCGGTGGCTTTGACCTGACTGTGATCATCGAAGGCGCCACCATGAAGGAAGTTGCCCTTTTCGTCGGTCAGAAACTGGCTCCGCTCGAGGCAGTACTGTCTACAGCCACACATTTCGTTCTGAAAAAATATAAAGATTACGGTATCGTTCTCGATGAGGAACCAAAGGATGAAAGGATGGTGTTTACACCATGATGAACAGAGAGTTGAACAGGATTGCATCGGCAATTCCGCCATCAGGCATCCGCAAGTTTTTTGATATCGTTACAACGATGAAGGATGCCATCTCCCTAGGTGTTGGTGAACCGGATTTCGATACGCCATGGCATATCAGGGAAGAGGGCATCTATTCCCTGGAGAAGGGGAAGACCTTCTATACCTCCAACGCTGGTCTTTTGGAACTCAGGGAGGCAGTCTGCGAATACCAGAAACGCAAGTTCGATCTGGAGTATGCCTTTGAGACTGAAAGTGTCATCACCGTAGGGGGAAGCGAAGGGATTGATCTGACTTTGCGTGCAATCCTCAATCCCGGTGACGAGGTCCTTGTCCCGGAGCCGTCCTTTGTGTGCTACAAACCATGCGTATCTTTTACCGGTGGAGTGCCGGTGCCGATTCCGCTGCAGGCGAAGAACGAATTCCGTCTCACAAGAGAAGAAGTGGAAGCGCACCTGACGGAAAAGACAAAAGCGATACTGATCTCTTTCCCTACAAATCCAACCGGAGGCATCATGACCAAAGAGGATTTGCAGCCGATTGCAGACATCGCCATCGAGAAGGACCTGCTTGTCATCTCCGATGAGATATATGCGGAACTGACCTATTCAGGTACACATGTCAGCATATCAACCTTGAAGGCATGAAGGAGAGAACCATCATCGTCAGCGGGTTCTCCAAAGCATATGCGATGACAGGATGGAGAATCGGCTATGCACTCGGACCCGAGAACATCATCGAAGTCATGAAGAAGATCCATCAGTATGCCATTATGTGCACGCCGACAACAAGTCAGTATGCTGCTCTTGAAGCCGCAAAGAACGGTGACAGGGATATCGAGGAGATGAAGGAAGCTTACAATCACCGCCGGAGATTCATGGTGGATGCCTTTAACAGCATGGGACTTGACTGTTTCGAACCCCGTGGAGCTTTTTATGTGTTCCCTTCCATTCAGAAAACCGGCTTGACTTCGGAAGAGTTTGCGACTCAGCTGCTGGAAGCACAGGAAGTCGCCGTCGTTCCAGGAACCGCTTTCGGAGATTCGGGCGAAGGGTTCATCAGATGCAGCTATGCATATTCCATTGAAGAGCTGAAACTTGCCATTGAACGGATCCGTGAATTTGTCAGTACCTTTGACCTTGAGGACTGATGGTCAGCGGATAAAGGTGGACAGAAAAACAGCCACACATCAAGTGTGGCTGTTTATTAATCATTATCGGTCATTTCTTATCCCTGCAGTTTTTGCAGATGCCGTAAAATACACTTTTTCGCTGTAGATATCAAAGTCGGTCTCTTCCTGAACCTGCTCGATAAAGCTGGCCAGCGAGTCCGTATGTAAATCCATTACCTTGCCGCATTCAAAACATACCATGTGCGGATGAGATTTAACTGTTGCGTCATATCTTGAACTGTCATCGCCAATATTCAATTCAGTGGCTAAATCGGCCTTCTTCAAAGCATCTAAAGTCTTATACACTGTTGCTAAACTCATTGTCGGGTGTGTTTTTCTAAGGGCGTTGTAAATGTCCTCGGCTGTAGGATGTGCTGTCGTATCGTATAAAACCTTGTAGATGGCCAGCCTTTGTGGTGTAACCTTCAGTTTCTTGGTCTTAAGTATTTCCGCTAATCTTTCCATTGGACACCTCCTCCTAGAAAATAACAAATCTTATTAAATAGTTACTATCATGATAAGCCTTTTTCTCAGAAATGTCAAGCTTGTACATGGTTGTAAAGAATGATAAAATATATATAAGATTCAACATAGGTGTAAAGGAGGATATAACATGACAACAATAAATGTGGCAAACATCAACCCTTTTATCAGCGCAGCTCAAACGGTGTTGAAAAACGTGTGCAATATTGAAGTCACCATGGGAAAGCCTTACCTCAAACCGCCGACGTATGAGGGGGATGTTCTTGCAGTTATTGTCGGTGTCACAGGTATCCTTACCGGACAGGTGATCATGACGATGGACCGTGAAACCGCTCGAAATGTAGCTTCCCATATGATGAATGTACCTGTGCCGGAATTGAACGACATGGCGATAAGCGCTGTCGGTGAGCTTGCAAATATGATTCTGGGGAATGCTGCGACGATTTTCTCGACGAAGAACATCGCGCTGGAGATCACTCCTCCGAATATCTTACAGGGCACCAACCTGAGCTTTTCTGTCAGCGAATCACAACCGATTTGCGTGCCTGTCGAGTACGAAGAAAACACCTTTGAAATCAATATAGCCATGAGGGATTCATAACATGAACATAGTACTGCTTGAACCTGAAATACCATACAACACCGGCAACATCGGAAGAACCTGTGTAACGACCAATACATCGCTCCACCTGATAAGACCCTTGGGATTTGACCTGACGGAAAAAAGTATCAAGAGAGCGGGAATGGACTATTGGAATCAGTTGGATCTGCATGTCTATGATGATTTCCAGGAATTTCTCAAGAGGAACAATCATCCGAAGATCTACATGGGAACGACCAAAGCCAGACAGACCTATGCGGATGTGAGGTATGAACCGGATGCCTTCATCATGTTCGGCAAGGAAAGCAAGGGCATACCGGAGGAGATTCTGCTCGATTACAAGGAAACCTGCATACGGATACCCATGGCGCAAGGGACGAGGTCGCTGAACCTCTCCAACGCAGCCGCCATCGTGCTGTATGAAGCACTGAGGCAGAATTATTTCCTCGGACTTGAAAATGAAGGACAGCTGCATCATTATGAATGGTGATGATGTAGTGGATAATAATGATGCATAGTAAAGAGCCGTCAAGTAGACGGCTCTTTTGTTTTACAGCAAACTTCTTCAATTGAACAAAATGTGTACAAACATCAATTTTCGGTCTGTGTCTCCAGAAGCGGATCAACGGCAGTGGTGAGGGTGAAGACAAAAGTCGTACCTTTCCCCAGCTGGCTGTAAACCTCAATGGTTTCGTTGTGTGCACGGATGATTTCGCGAACGATGGAAAGCCCCAGCCCGACGCCTTTCTTGTCCTTGCCTCTGGAACGGTCGGCCTTATGGAACCTTGTCCATATATGTTTGATGTCCTCTTCGCTGATTCCAGGGCCGGTATCCTTGACGGATACAGAGACCTTGTCGTCTTTGAGCGACGTCTCAACGATGATTTCGTCATCTTCAGAACAGAACTTGATGGCGTTATCCAGCAGGTTGTAGATGATCCTGTTGATCTGGTTGAAGTCCGCATGAACGTAGATATCCTCCTGTTCGATCAGAAGCGTCATGTTGATGCCTTTCTCGATGATTTTCTGTTCAAACTGAAGAAGAATCTTCCTGATGGTCTCATGCAGGTCGAAAACTTCCATTTCCGGTTTGAGCACTTCGTTTTCCATCTTCGTAAGCATGAGGATATCGTTGGTCAGCTTCGTCAGCCTGTCGGCTTCACTCAGGACCACGCCCAGATACTTGTCCTGACGCTCAGGTGGAATCGTGCCGTCCATGATGGCCTGGACATATCCCTTGATCGATGTCAGAGGTGACCGGAAATCATGGCTGATGTTAGCGATGAAATCCTTGCGCAGATCCTCCAGTTTTTCAAGCTCTTCGGCCATGTAATTCATGCTGTCGGCGAGCTCGGCAACCTCGTTGCTGAAGGAATTCTGTTCAATCCTCGATGTGAAGTTCCCACTGGCGATTTCCTTCGCCGTCCGGTTGAACGAACGGAAGGTGAGGGAGATGCTCCGGGAAAAGACATAGGTGGATATGAACGTGACGAATACGATGACAATCAGGCTGATCAGGGTCAGGTTATAGATATAGGTGATATCCTGCTTGACCGATGGGTAATGGGAGAACATGACAATCGAGGATACGGCTATGTTGTCGATCTCGATCGGCACAGCAGCGACGATTACGGTATCGTCGGCGAAGGGTTTGAAATCGCCGATGTCGGTCACGGTTTCTCCGCCGAGAGACCTTGACACGAACTCGTGATCCACCGTTGCACCGATCAGGTTCGCTTCCGTACCGTCAGTGTCGAAAAAGACGATGTCCTTGTTGTTGATGAGCATTATACGCGAGTCGGTATGGTAGCCGATGGCCTTCACATGACTTTCGAATTCCTGTGCAGTCATTGTCTTGTCTAAATAGGTTTCCATATACTGAAGCTTGATCGTTTGGCATTCTCCGAGCATGGTACGGTACTTGCCGCTGATGAAGTAATCGGTCAGTATCTGCGTGAAGACTCCGAAAAGCACCAGGAAAATAACAAAGGTGGTCAATGCATACACTGCAAAGAATTTTCCTGAAAAAGTCTTGAACATCATTTCACCTCAAACTTATAGCCGATGCCCCATACCGTCTTGAGTCCCCAGAAATCGTTCTCGCGGATTTTCTCGCGGATTCTCTTGACATGGACGTCAACGGTTCGGGTGTCACCGATATATTCATAGCCCCAGATGCGGTCGAGCAGCTGCTCACGTGTGAACACCTGATTCGGATTGGAAGCCAGATAATAGAGGAGTTCGAGCTCCTTGGGAGGCATCTCTATCTTCGTTTCGTCATGTGTTACGCTGTAGTTCGACAGGTTGATGACGAGGTTCGGCAGGTTGATCTGTTTGCCCTTGTTCTCTTTTGGCGTGTAGCGGCGCAAAACGGCCTTGACTCTTGCGGTGAGCTCTTTCGTATCGAATGGTTTGACCATATAGTCATCGGCACCGAGTTCAAGTCCCAATATCTTGTCAAAGGTCTCGCCCTTTGCTGTCAGCATGATGATGGGAACGGTGCTCGTCTGGCGGATTTCCTTGCAGACATCGTATCCATCCTTTCCTGGAAGCATGAGGTCAAGCAATACCAGGTTGGGAGTGAAGGCCTTGACTGCAGCCATGACATCGTTGCCGTTGCTGACGATTTTTGTAGAATAGTTCTCCTTTTCAAGATATAAAGATATCAGTTCACTGATGTTCTCATCATCGTCGACGATGAGTATTTTGATTTTTGCATCCATAATCGTTCTCCTCTTCCTTTAAATCGGCATAATTTCGGTGATGCTACATATATGCAGGACTTAGTCCTTGAATTCTATGATGGTCACGCCACTGTCGCTTCCCCGAATTCGCCGAGGCGGTAGCTCTTGACATGTGGTGACGTCCTTAGGAACTGGTGGATTCCCTGTCTGAGGGCACCGGTGCCTTTTCCATGGATGATGGTGACCTGGGGCAGATGAGCCAGATATGCGTCATCGAGGTATTTGTCGACGATTTCAATGGCTTCGTCGAGTTTCGTACCCCTCAAATCGACTTCGGCACTCACATTGCCTGAGTGGCTTACAGAGGTGGTTCCCTTGTCCCGGTTGCCTTTGGCAGGTGTGTATTTCTTGCCGGTCGGATGTTTGCTTGCCTTCGGTGGCTGCGTCGTCAATGTTTCATCGACACTGTCGATCGAATCGAAGGAAACCTTGGATTTCATGATGCCCATTTGAACCATGACTTCCCTCTTGCCAGGAGACACGGAAAGGACAGTACCTTTCTGGTTGAGTGTGGTGACAAATACGCTGTCCCCAGGCTTTAGACCGGCAGGGTCAAATCCGCTCGCTTTTCTGACGGCGGATTTTTTTGTCTTGCTGGTAGACTTGAGTTTTTCCCTAAGGTTGGTGCGCTGGGCTTCGAGTTCGGACATGTTCAGTCCGGTACCGCTCTTGACAAGGTCGTTCATCTTCCGGATAATGGCGTCCGCTTCGGATTTGGCGCCTTCTAAAATTCTCTGTGCGTCGGTCTTGGCCTCATCCATAATCCGCTGTTTTTGTGAGGCAAGGCGTCTTCGCTGCGTTTCAGCCTCGGTCTTCAGATCTTCTGATTCCTTTCGGTACTGTTCGGCCCGTTCCTTTTCAAGAAGGGCTGTCGTTCGGTTGGTCTCAAGATCCGTAATAAGGTCCTCGAACCGGACCTCGCGCCCGCTCAAGAGGTCCTTGGCTTCGCTGATGATATAATCGGAAAGTCCCAGACGCTTCGAGATGGCAAACGCGTTGCTCTTCCCTGGAATCCCGATCAGCAGCCGGTAGGTGGGCCTTAGTGTGTTGACGTCGAATTCACAGCTGGCATTCTCCACGCCTGCTGTGGACATGGCATAGACTTTGAGCTCGCTGTAGTGAGTCGTAGCAGCCGTGAGTATCCTCGCTTCCCGGAGGCTGTCCAGTATGGCCATGGCGAGTGCGGCACCTTCAACCGGATCGGTTCCGGCGCCCAGCTCATCAAAGAGAACGAGTGACTTGTCAGTGACATGCTTCAAAATGAACGTAATGTTGGTCATATGGGATGAGAAAGTGGAAAGCGACTGCTCGATGCTCTGCTCATCTCCGATATCTGCGAATATATTATCCAGAAGCGTCAGTTTCGCTCCGTCAAACGCCGGTATGTGGAGGCCGCTCTGTCCCATAAGGGAGAGCAGGCCCAGGGTCTTGAGGGTGACCGTCTTGCCTCCGGTGTTCGGTCCCGTGACGACCAGCGTTGAAAACTGCTGACCGATATAGATGGTCGTAGGTACAACCTCTTTGGGATCGAGAAGAGGATGTCTTGCCTTTTCCAGGTGAATGACGTAATCTTCATTGAAAACAGGGCAGGAACACCGCATATTCATGGAATAATTGGATTTTGCGAATACGAAATCCAGATGGGTCAACAGACGGATATTCTCGGAAAGCTCCTCGGAATGCACCGCAGCGGATTCGCTCAATACAGCCAGTATCTTGGCAATTTCCTTCTGCTCTTCGATATGCAGAGAACTCAAGGTGTTGTTCAGCTCAACAATGGCGAGAGGCTCGACAAACAAAGTGGAGCCGGTGGAAGACTGGTCATGGATCATGCCTTTGAACTGACTCCGGTATTCAGCCTTGAGAGGTACGCAGTAACGGTCGTTACGCATCGTGTAAAGGTTATCCTGCAGATAACCTGACTGGCTGGCGGACTGTATGATCTTGTTCAGCTGGCCTTTGACCTTGCTGCCAATGGATTTGATCTCTCGGCGAATCTTGAGCAGTTCATGGCTGGCATCATCGGCGATTTCGTCTTCCGAGATGATGCAGCGTGTGATTTCGGTATATAATGCATGCAGTGGATTCAGCAGGGTGAAGTACCTGGCAATTGACAAGGTATCCACGAAATCCTTGCCGCTGTTGTAATAACTCTTCACCTGTTTGGTCGACCTCAGCACATCGGCAACATGCAGCAGCTCCATGATGGAAAGCGTGCCACCGATTTCAAGACGTTTCAGGATATCTTTGATGTCCTTGATGCCCCTTATCGGTATCAATCCCTGTTTGGTGATGAGGCTGACCCCGTCGCTCGTTTCTGTCAATGATTCATTGACATCATCTATATCGTCCATCGGCTCAAGGTTGATGATCCTGTCCTTCGCCATCGGACTTATCGCCAGTGCGGCTATATTATGCTTAACTTTGTCGAATTCCAAAGTTGTAAAAGATTTGGTGTACATTTTAAACTCCTTAAATCTGATTATTGCGCTTCTTATCAGTATGTACCTATTTTACATTAAATGTCCACAGATGAAAAGAGTGAGAATTGTTACATTTGTTTAAAATGGGCCTATTGACTCAGGTTTGTTGCAGGATTAAGACCACCATGTTATAATATTGCTTGTGGTTAAAAATGAAAAAATTGAAAGACTCAACTGGGATTAAGAATTAAGGTAGGAATTAAAATGAATCTGGGGATCAACAATTCTAAAAAGGAGCACCGGGTCAAGGGCAGGCAGTATCTGACCATGATGTTTATTACTGATGCAACCAAAGACCCAAAATCCATAAGAATACCAAAATGGCTTCGTTATCCGCTGCTAGCTTTAGTGGTGCTGATCGTGTGGTCATCTTTATCATTGTATGAATATATCGTTCGTCTGGAATCTCAGGCAGTGAACAGTGCATTGATTGCCCAGGAAGCGACAATGATCACTGAGACCAAAGACCGAACAATCGCCCAATTGGAAGAAGAACTGAATACCGCCAAAGAGACACGTTATGACCAGCTGGTTGAACTGCAGCAGTTGGCCGTGGAACTTGGCACGCGCCTTGAGGAATTGGAAGGTTACCGTGATGATATGCAGGAATTCAAGAAGGAGATTGATACCAGTCTTAGTACGTCCGAGGACGAGGACTTAGATGAAGAGCCGGAAGAGGATGTGGCCGAGAGCCGGGAAGAGGAAATGCTGGAGCTTGTACATGATGACGGATTCTTGCCTAGTGCATACCGTCTCGGAATCAACCCGGAGGCAGGCGGCCTGCCGTTCAGCATGGCGTCCATCGGAAGTGCGTCTATACCGGACGATATGATGGAAACACCCCTCTTCGATGAAGCGGTTGTAGCACCGGATGTACAGAGTATTGATATTGAAGATGATTATACGACACTGAATTTTGACGCTGAAGTTGCGAAGATCAACAGATATCTCGGCTATACCATCGAGGAGATCGATGCGGATGCCGACAGTTACATGCAGACGGCCGATGCGCTCGAGGAAATCATTCCCTATGTAAAGGCATACCCCGGAATTTTCCCGGTGGAGAATACCTATGTCACCAGTTCATTCGGATACAGAAGAAACCCTTTTGGAGGGTATACCAAGGAATTCCACAGCGGTGTTGACCTGAAGGCAAGATACGTCTCCATTATGGCAACAGGAGCCGGAACCGTCATCGAATCGAAGTACCTGACAGGTTTCGGTTATACGGTGATGATCGACCATGGTTATGGTCTGGTCACCAAATATTCACACAACTCCAAACTGTATGTGAAGGTTGGAGAAGAAGTCGAGCGCGGTGATATCATCGCCAAATCTGGCAACACAGGACGCAGCACAGGGCCTCATCTGCATTATGAAGTGATCGTTGACGGCGTGCCACAGAATCCGGTTGATTTTGTTTTAGATAACGAGGAGATAGACTGATATGCGAGCATCAAAGAAACCGAACTATGAAAAGCCGACGACTGTAATCGGCAAAGACACAACACTTGAAACTGCAATACTCAAATCCAAATCATCCGTACAGATCAATGGTATCCTCAATGGGGATGCGGACATCGAAGGAAGCCTTGTCGTCGGACAGGGTGGAAGAGTGATAGGGAATCTGAAGGCGAACTTCATACTTGTTGCCGGTGAAATTCAAGGCAATGTGACTGCCATAGAGCAGCTGCACATCACTAAAACGGCAGCGATCAATGGAGACATCGCATGCAAGAGCATCATTATCGATGACGGCGCCATGGTCAACGGAAGCTGCAAGATGAGCGTTCCACAGACCAAGGATGTTCAGGCAAAAGATATGAAAGCTGTAAAAGCATAATTAAGCATAATTTAATAGAAGATTTCTGATTTATTTATATTTAGTTCATACCTTGTTTAAATTCTATAGCTATAATAAGAATAACTTAAAAAGACAGGAGCGTGGACTAGTGGATATAAATACCAATTACGATGAGTACTCGGTCAAGAAATCAGAGAAGAAGATTGTTCGTGAATCGTTTTATACTGAATTGGTCAAGGAACAGAAGAAACCCAAGACGCTCTTCAGTATAATTAAAAGACTGATTATAAAACGGCTACCTTAGACAAGGTAGCTTTTTATATGAACACAATAGTATGGAATGTGGTAGTGAGGTGAATCGTATGCTGTTTGGCTGTAACTTTTCTAAAACATTGATGGAACTCTTGCATAAGGATGATAGCTTGTGCGACTATATCAAGATAGGTGCCTTTGGGAAGACGGAAGCTTTTCTCGATGAGGCGTATGCATTGAAGCCTCTGCTGCTCCATGGATTCGGCTGGTTTGAAAGAGGCGGAATGAAAGATATGTCCGTGATGGATTATGAGCATATGAATGCTTATCTGACAAAATACCAAACCCCCTATCTTGGCATGCATGCACTAGCCTACCCCGATGATGCCAGCCAGGTGTCGGATATGCTCGCCCATATGGCAGGTGTTTTTACAGAAATCAGCGAACGGCTGGAGTGTGAGCTGATCATTGAGAACATGGACCATTCTCTTCACTATGATTACGAAACTTCTGTCATCGAAACCGTCACGCCCGAGTTCTATACAGAGCTTCTGGAAAGGACCGGTCTCAATATGCTGTTTGATCTGTCTCATGCGCTGGTATCCGCATATCAGCTGGGGATAGGCATCTATGATTACCTTGAGGGGCTTCCCCTTGAGAAAATCCGTGAAATCCATATTTCAGGAAGTTTTTATTCAAATGAGATAGGATACAAGGATATTCATGGTATAATGAACGAAGATGACTACAGAATCGCTGAATTCCTGTCCAATCATCCCCGAGTGAAGCAGAGCGGCTGCCTGAAAATGGTAACCCTGGAGTATGGAACGGTGGATGTGGCGGACCCTGAAGCGATAGTCACACAAATGAACAGACTGAAGAAGATCTTCAGCAATGAGTGCCATGGCAATGGCTTAGAATAGGAGATATTATGCAATTTATTGAAACGATACGCGAAAACGACCAGGTGACGGACCACTACCTCTGTACGTCCAAGCAGGTACTGAAACGAGGGCAGGAAAGACTTATTACTCAGTCCGCCTACAGGACAAGACAGGTACGATTGATGCCAAGATCTGGGACTTGAATGACGGTATCGGACATTTTTGAAACAGGAGACTATGTCAAGATCGACGGCATGGTCGTCACCTTCCAGGGTGGTTTGCAGCTCAATATCCGAAGAGTGAGAAAGAGCCAGGATGGGGAATACGTCCCCAAAGATTATGTGCCTGCATCGAAGTTTGATGTGGATGACATGTTCAAGGAATTCGTCTCTTATATCAACAAGGTTGAGAATCCATATATCAAGAAACTTCTGATCGCTTTTTTGTTGAGGACAAGGTGCTTGCGAAGAAGTTCAAAGAGCATGGTGCTGCCAAAACGGTTCACCACAATTTCTATGGAGGATTGCTGGAACATACCCTGGGTATGTTGAAAATCTGCGATTTTCTGGCTGATTCATATCCGCAGATCAACAGGGACATCCTGTTTGCCGGTGCGTTTCTTCATGACATCGGCAAGATTGAAGAGCTGTCGGAACTGCCTATCGTCGATTATACGGACAGCGGACAGCTTCTGGGACATATCATCATCGCAGTTGAATGGATCACGGAAAAGTCAGCTAAGATTCCAGGCATGCCCAAGGACCTCGTGAATATGATCAAACACTGTGTCATTTCCCATCACGTGAACTCGAATACGGTTCACCGAAAAGCCGGCGATTTTAGAGGCGATACTGCTTCATTATGCAGATAATATCGATGCGAAAATCATGACCTTTACAACCCTCTTAAATCAGTCCGATGAAGAGAACGATTGGGTCGGTTATCAGCGTCTGTTCGAATCCAACATCAGAAAAACAAGATTTTAGGTGAAATATGAGTAGAGAATGCCCGGTTGTCAAGAACAACCATTACGAACTGGATATTGTTAACCTGGGTGCAAACGGAGAGGGTATCGGCCGAATCGACGGCTATACTCTTTTTGTACGTGGAGCGATTCCCGGAGACAGGATTACCGTCAAAGTTATCAAGACCAAGAAGAATTATGGCTTCGGCATCGTTGCAGACATCCTGGAACCGTCACCTGACCGAACAGAACCCATTTGTCCGGTGGCAAGGCGATGCGGCGGATGCAGCCTGCAGCACATGAGCTATGAAGCCCAGCTCAGGTATAAGGAAAACATGATTAAGGACAGTCTGGTACGCATCGGAGGACTCGATGAGGAAACGTTATCAGGCAGAATGGAACCGATCATCGCGGCGGATGAGCCATATTATTACCGCAACAAAGTGCAGTTTCCGGTCAGGGATAATGACGGCCGTCTGGAAATCGGGTTTTACGCCAAAGGGTCCCACCGCATCGTCGAAACCGAAAGGTGTTATATCCAGGACACTTATAATGAGATCATCGTGGATGCCATCAAGAGATTCATGTTGGTTTATCACATCAGTGCATATAATGAAGCGAAGCATAAAGGTCTTATCAGACACATCGTCATACGCAAGAGCGCAACCTTTGGCAAGTTCCACGTCACTCTTGTCATCAAAGGCAAGAGGCTGCCCCATGCGGATATTCTGGTTGAAGAGCTGATGGCTCTGGACAAGGTTGAAGCGGTGAGTCTGAATATCAACAAGGAGAAAACCAATGTTATCCTCGGCAGTCATCTAATCAATCTTGCAGGCCCGACCCATCTCATGGATAGCATCAAAGGTGTGAAGTACAGGATATCACCGTTGTCCTTCTATCAGGTGAATCCGAAGCAGACGGTGAAACTCTATGAGAAGGCTTTGGAGTATGCCGGACTGACCGGTGACGAAATCGTCTATGACCTGTACTGCGGTATCGGAACCATTTCCCTGTTCCTTGCAAGTGCAGCGAAGGCCGTTTACGGCGTTGAAATCGTAGGTGCAGCCATCGAGGATGCAAGGGAGAATGCGAAACTAAACGGTATGGAAAATGCCCATTTCTTCACGGGTAAGGCGGAGGAAGTGATGCCACGGCTCTACAAGGAGGAAGGCATCCGTGCCGATGTGGTGGTTGTGGATCCGCCGAGAAAAGGATGCGACGAGACGCTGCTTGAGGCTATTGTAGAGATGTCACCGGAGCGTATCGTCTATGTTTCCTGTGATCCGGGGACGTTGGCCAGGGATGTGAAGTATCTTAGTCAGAATGGATATGAACTTGGGAAGGTTTGTGGTTGTGATATGTTCAGTCATTCGACACATGTTGAGACGGTTGTGTCGATAGAGCGGAAAGCCCGCTAAGTCAGGAGCTTCAGCGATAATTGAATAATTTGAAGTAGTGATATATGTTCCCTTGGGCTTCGGTTCAAGGGAATTTTTGCTAGGGGGGTCGCACAAATACTCAGAATAGATGGTGTTTGATATAGATAGGCAAATGTCTGGGAAGGTTAGAAAATAAGGGTCTTACGAAGTTCAGAGACTATTTGAGATATGAGTCCAAACCTCAAATCTTTGTTGGTTTTAGGCTTGTAAGAATATAGCGAAAAAGAATAGTTGAGTAGACAGAATTGTCATAGGGAGGTTGTGGAGACAGGAGTATTGAATGCTCGTTGAATAGATAAAATGTTGAATATAGCCTAAACAACAATAAGGAAAAATGGCTAAATGTTATTTAGGCTAATTGTATAATTCTAAAGAATAATTGATGAATTTGAAACTTAAGTATATAATAATTATTATATAGTAGGCTAAATTTGGCGGGTATACAGCTTGATAGTAATTGCTTTTAGAGCGTTAATAGACATACCAAAACGCAGGAGGTAATTATTATGAGTAGGAATATCAAAGCATTGTGCAATGTATACTCATCGAAGGCATCAATTTTTGAAGAATGGAAAAAGGTTTTGAGGAAGGTTCGTTGGCAATTGGAGAAAGATACATTGAATTGTCGGAGATGGCTGAGCATTACGGATTTACATTGTCGGAACACGGACGATGCTGCATAAATGATATTGAGGCCGAAACGGTAAATGATATTTTCAGGATGCATTTGTTTGGCATACCAACAGACGATATTTTTCAAAAGCTTATGATCTATCAAAGTCCTCTACCAAAAGGATATAGTCAGTGGAGTATTGATCTCATCCTAGAAATATTGAAGGATGAGTGTTATGCTGGATATCAATTCATTTCAGATGATGGTTCAGTTTTGACAATACACGTAGGTGTGGCTATTATTCCGAAAAGGATGTTTGCTGCGGCACAGGCGTTAAATGTGACAGAAAATGTTTTTTCGCAATTGGAACGGTTAAATAGGTTGAGTGAAATGATGATTCATGATAATTGAATCGCTGGAATCATACCTTTTGGTTGGATGAAGATAATTGTATAGAAATAGTATATCTTAGAATGGAGAATAGAGAATATGGCAATCAATGTGAACCAGTATCACTTTGACAAAATATGTGATCAGATGAAAAAAGATTTCGGTAAAATAAAAAAAGGGTGAAGAGGAAAAACATGTCATGATGCTTTTTCCGATGGAAGGAAACCTGTTGAAAACACATCGGGCATATCCGTCATCTAACAGTGACAGACTTTTAGAGGCGATTTCGTTGGTGTTGTTTCAGATAAAAAGATATTTGACAGAAGAAGAGTATGATTTGACCAGTTTTCAGTCGCCAGATAATGAGAGGCTTGTATATGCATTGCTAATGGCTTTTGATCCGTTTACGAATGTTGAAATTAAAGACGTGATTGAAAAGGAAGAACTAATTGATTTGGCAGATAGAGATCAATTGAAAGTATTATTTCAGGAACCACTCATATGCTTGCAAAGAATCAAGGACTCAGTTGATGCATGGAAGAAACGTAGGGGTACGAATGGTTATTTTGCCTTTACTGAGGAACTCATGGGTAGTTCGATTCCTCAGGATGAAGAATTGAAATATTCCATATACTTAGGAGGCAGTCATGCAAGAATTTAGATTACCCAGACATTTTTTAGATGATAATCCGTTGGATGAGCTTTCTACAGCGCAGATTACATATTTTCAGATGGTTACAGTTAATGCGCCGGGATTCTATGATGAAATTGCTGATTTCGTTGTACCTAAGATGGAGGCGACGAGGCGTGAGGAATACGAACAAGAAAAAAAGCAAATTCTATGGATTGATACGGCTGAAGACGTTATCAAGTATATGAGGAGAATAAAGGAGCCTCAGAACAGAAATATTATTGTTGGAAAAGCACTAACAATGCAAGAGGACGTCATGCCGTTGATTTTCAAACGATTAAGGACTTCAGCGCACGATGTGTTTATTGAAAATGCTGCAACCGTTCTTGCGAATGCTGACATGAAATATACCGAGCAATTATTTGACATTTTTACAGAAATACGAAATCCATATGCAAGATCTGAAACAAGTATTGTATTTGGTGTTAAGAGAAGAGTGGACTATACACCGTTACTATTGGAACAGTATAAGTTGATAAAGCAGGAACGTCCTGAAACGAATTATGAACAAGGACCACTGTTGGCTCTACATTTAATACATGGAAAACAATGAAAATCAAGGATTATGGTTTAATCGAATCCACGGTTTTGAATAAATAATAGTTGGGCTTGTCAGTTTTGTTTCAGGATAAACGTTATTCAGTCAATGTAGTTTTGGAGGTGGCTTATGCAAGAAAAACCGAAAGTACAGTTCATACCTGCAAAACCTCCAAAACGAGAAAAACGTGTCGGGATTTACTGTCGTGTCAGTACAAACAGCTCAGATCAACTAAAAAGTCTTTCTGCTCAAGTCTCTGCCCTTACCAAAATAACAGCTGCTTCACTCAAGTGGCTTCTTGTAGATATCTATATGGATATTGCATCAAGCAAAACCGGATCTACAAGAGAAGAATTCAATCGTATGATGGAGGATTGCCATTCTCACAAATTGGACATCATACTGACAAAAAGTATCAGTAGATTTGGGCGAGATACCGTGGAGCTCCTAGATGCGCTAACTCAGCTAAAAGCTCTTGGAGTTAGAGTCATATTCCAACAGGAAGATCTGGATACTGCGAATACAAGCAGCGCTCTCATGATTTCAGTAATTGAATCTATTGCACAGGCAGAGAATGAATCTCGTAGTGAAAACATTAAATGGGGAATCAAGCAACGTGCTGCCGATGGTACCTCAAAACTCTATAACAGGAAGTGTTATGGATACACACACGATGCTGATGGAAAGCTTATCATCAACAACGAAACAGCAGAAAATGTACGGATGATTTATAATTTGTATCTTGCCGGGAAGAGCGTCATTGGTATCGTGTCAGAATTGGAACGACTTGAAATCAAATCTCCCACAGGAAAAGATAAATGGTGTAAGCGAACGGTTGATGTTATGCTAAGTAATGAGAAGTATGCAGGCAATGTTCCTCTCTTGAATAATGGTAAGTATGATGCTTACTATCTATCGAAAGATAATAACCCTGCTATTGTATCTCAGGAAACATTTGAAGCAGTGCAGATAGAAAAATCACACCGGAGCAATGTGAGCAAAGGTGATGGTGGGAATCAGAGAAAAAGCACAAAATACAGCTCGAAGAAGTAGAAAAGAATCAATAATGATAAGGAGTGGAAGGATGAGTATAGCTATCAATTTACAAGATGTATTTCTCAATCAGATACGTAAAGACAAGACAGTTGTTATCATTTATTTAACAAATGGTGTCCAGATGAAAGGGATTGTTCGTGGCTTCGATACGTATGTGGTTATATTTGAAGCGGATGGAAAGCATCGGACGGTTTTCAAACATGCAATATCAACAATAAGTCCGACAAGACGGATGCAGCTTATGATGGAAGAGCGATAGTAACAATCAGACCGGCTAAAAGAATGAAGTTTAACAGGTCTTTCTTCATTCAATCCAAACTCATCAAACTCCGAATGTATCAGTCCATTCATAGGTTTAAGAAAATAGCCTAACCAAGAGCTAATGTGCTCGTATGATATAAATACTCATAATCCCTGCATTAATACAGGGATTTAGCATAATGAGCAAGAAGGTTTGAAATAGCCTAAGAATTACATGTTGAGACCGTTGTCTTGATAGAGAAGAAATCCCGCTAACTCAGGGGCTTCAGCGATATTTGTATGAAACGCAGTGATAGCATATGTTCCCTTGGGTTTAGACTCAAGGGAATTTTTAATTAGGGGGCGTACTTTTACGCAATATGGTGGATAAGTTATCATGTACGTTCCATGTGGAGACAGTAGTATTGATGACAAGAATTCAATAGTGTACGGCAGAGAACCATAGAATAAGCTGGTTCGAGAGTAAGAAAGAAGCCACATGAGTAAATCAAGATTCTATCATTTCTGATGGTTGTGAAAATTATAGATGGGTTGAGTTGACAGAATAAATATTATCATGTTGAGTTGAAGTTATGGATATGAAAGAAATTTGTATTTCAGTAAACTGATCATGTTGATACTGTTTGCTTGAGAAAGAAGAATCTAGTTAATACAGAGGATGCAGCAATAAATTAATGGAAGCAGTAACCATATATTCCCTTGGGCTTAGGCACAGGGGAATTTTTGTTATGGGTGAGTACCTTCGATCAATAAATATATTAATAAAATTTACATAATGTGTTGTTATCGTTCGCAGTTAGGAATATAATTGTAGTAGTCTGTTTTGAAAGGAGCCTTACATGGAATTTATGTCTGCAAAAGAAGCCTCGGATAAGTGGGGCATATCAAAAAGACGTGTTCAAGTCTTATGTGCTGAGGGGCGAATAGCAGGTGCCATGAAAGTTGGAATGATGTGGGTGATTCCACAAACATCTAATAAACCTACAGATTTGCGAATGAAAAAAATATAGATAAGAAGAGGGAAGACAATGAATAATTTTGGTGAAAAAGTAAATTTTATCTGGAAGATAGCAGAACTTCTAAGAGGACCATACAAACCTGAAAAATACGGAGATGTCATTTTACCACTAGCCGTTTTAAGGCGATTTGACTGTCTATTGGAGCCTACTAAAGAGGCGGTCATAGAGAAGGCAAAAACAAACGATATAGAGATGATTCTTAATAGAACAGCAGGGCATGGATTCTCCAATAAATCGCAATATGACTTTAATCGACTATTAGATGATCCGGATAATATCAGAGTTAACTTTGAAAGCTACTTAAGAGGGTTTTCTTCTAATATTCGTGAGATCATTGAGAACTTTGAATTTGAAAAAGAAATTAAGAAGCTTGATGATAATAACCTGTTGTTCCTGACAATCAAAGAATTCACTCAAATTGACTTGCACCCACAGGTTGTATCTAACCAAGAGATGGGGTATATATTTGAAGAATTAATACGAAGATTTTCTGAGAATGCTGAAGCTGGTGACCACTATACACCTAGAGAAGTGATTGAGCTTATGGTTAACTTAATCTTTAATGGTGTGGAGGAAGAACTGACGACGCCAGGAAGCATATTCACAATTGGAGATTTTGCCTGTGGTACCGGAGGCATGTTGTCTGTAGCAACCAATTATATTAAGAAACTAAATCCAGCAGCACAGGTAGAGGTATTTGGACAGGAGCTAAACCCTCAGTCCTATGCTATTTGTCGTGCTGACATTTTGATTAAAGGGCAACAAGAGAAGAATATTGCTTTTGGTAACTCCTTTACAGCGGATGGTCATAGGAATCAAAAGGTAAGATTTGCATTGATGAATCCACCTTTTGGTGTGGACTGGAAAAAGGACAAAGAATTTATTGATAAAGAAGTAAGTGACTTAGGGTTTAACGGGCGTTTTGGTGCAGGGACACCGAGAACATCTGACGGATCACTATTATTCTTACAACATATGACCTCTAAGATGATTGATGATGAAAAAGGTTCTAGGATGGCTATTATCTTCAACGGATCACCGTTGTTTACTGGTGATGCAGGTTCAGGAGAATCTGAGATTAGAAGATGGGTTATCGAAAATGACCTGCTTGAAGGGATTATTGCACTACCTAATGATCTATTCTATAACACAGGCATAGCTACCTATATATGGGTACTGTCAAAATAGGAAAAATGAGAACATATTTAATGGACCGGTACGAAAAGGTAAAGTTCAATTGGTTGATGGTAGTGGATTCTATCATAAAATGAGAAAATCTTTAGGATCAAAGAGAAATGAAATCAGCACAACAGATATTGAAGAAATTGCAAGAATTTATGGTGAATTCAAAGATGGCGAGTACTGCAAAATCTTCGACAATAAAGAATTTGGATATCTGAAAGTAACCGTTGAAAGGCCACTTAAACTTAACTTCCAGATTAGTGAAGAACGAATAGAGAATTTGTATGCAGAATCAGCATTTTCTAAGTTATATGATGAAGATAAGGTAGCTGAATTAGAGCTGAAGAAAGAAAAATTGACAATCAAGAAAAAAGAAGAAACAGACCTCGGTAAACAGTATAAGGGGAAAGTGATCCAAGATAATATTCTGGATACATTAAGAGACAATGTGAGTGAAGAAATCGTTAAGAGCAGAGAGGAATTTGATAAGAAGCTCAAAGCTATTCTGTCGGGATTAGATCTATCTAATACCCTATACAAGGCTGTCTTAATGTCATTATCTGAAAGAGATGAAACAGCAGACTATTGTATGAAAGGCAAGAAGAAAGAACCTGACTCAACTTTAAGAGATACAGAAACAATTCCACTGTCTCTTGATGTGGAATCCTTTGAAGTGGAAACGGATAAGCATATAACAAAAGAAAAAAGAAATATACTGGCCTATATTGATAAAGAGGTTAAGCCACATATTAGTGAATTCTGGCTGGATGAATCAAAGACAAAGATTGGTTATGAAATACCATTTACTAGATACTTCTACAAATATGAAGAACTAAGACCGTTCAAAGATATTATGGCAGAGATTGAGGTATTGGAGAAAGAGATCCAATCAGAGATTAAGAAGGTGATTGGATAATGTATGAGATTAAGTATAGAGGCAAAGATGTACTGAAAACTGAAGAAGGTAGTTACCTTTCAGTGGTGCCTAATGAATGGAGCGTAAAGAAGCTTAAGCATGTTGCTACTGCATTTCCAAGTAACGTAGATAAGAAATCTAAAAAGGGTGAGAGGTCTGTTAAATTATGTAATTACACAGATGTATATTATAACGATTCGATAGTTGAAACTGGCACATATATGGATGCCACAGCTACGATAGCACAAATAAAAAGGTTCAAGCTTTACCCTGGAGACATTATCTTGACAAAGGATTCAGAATCTCCCGATGATATCGGTATTCCGAGCTTTGTAAGAGATGATGTTGAGAACCTGATTTGTGCTTATCACCTAACGATGATAAGGGTTAAAGATAAAAAATCAGCACTATATTACTATTACTTAATCAATACTAAATCAATCAAAGACTATTTTGCAGTAAACGCTAATGGAGTAACAAGATATGGATTAGGATCAACGAGTATTAATGAAGTGCCAGTGTATGATTTTTCATTTCAAGAACAACAGAAAATAGCCAATTTCTTAGACATAAAAACAGCTCAATTTGATTCAATTATCTCCAAAAAAGAACAACTCATAGAAAAAGCTAGAAGAAGCAAAAAAGAGTTTGATTTCTGAAGTTGTTACTGGGAAAGTTAAGATTGTTGATGGACAATTGGTTAAGCGAGATGCTTCTGAAATGAAGGATAGTGGTGTTGAGTGGTTAGGTATGATTCCTGATAGATGGGATTCTTTTAGGGCGAAGTTCATCTGGAAGAAAGAAAAGAGGAGACTGAAGGAACACTATGGTGTTGTCACAGCATTTAGGGATGGTCAGGTAACCTTAAGGTCAAATAGAAGAACTGATGGATTTACTTTTGCTATCAAAGAAATTGGATATCAAGGAGTATTAAAAGGGGACTTAGTCATCAGCGCCATGGATGCATTTGCAGGAGCAATGGGAATATCTGAAAGTGAGGGGAAGTGTTCTCCGGTATACTCAGTTTGTAGTCCGTTATTAAATATTAATAGAGATTACTATGGATATCTGATGCAGGAAATATCAAATAAGAACTATATTTTAAGTTTAGCAAAAGGAATACGAGAAAGATCTACAGATTTTAGATATAGTGATTTTGGAAATATTATTATGCCTTGCCCACAACGACAAATCCAAGACGAAATTAGTGATTTTTTAAACAAAAGATTTATAGAAATCAATAAAAGTTATCAAAAAGGAAAATGTAATAATTGAAAAACTTAAGCAAGCTAAACGGTCCCTAATATCAGAAGCAGTAACAGGGAAAATAGACCTTAGAGATTGGGAAATAATATAGGAAGGAGAACTGCAATGATTACAGGAATAACCCCTAAAGCATTAAATGAACAGTCATTCCAAAGGTTAATCAAAGACTATTTAATCAATGAAAATGGTTATGTAGAGTCGTTTAATGATGGATATGATGTTCACTATGCTATTGATGTAGACATGCTTTTCTCTTTTTTAGAACTAACCCAAGAGAAGGCAACCAACCGATTAAAAGAAATATATAAAACGAATTACCGCTCTAAGGTGTTGGCAAATCTGAATCGTGAACTAAGCACCAGAGGTTCTATTGATGTCATCAAACATGGTATTAAGGATTATGGCGTGAAGCTGGAAATGGCTTATTTTAAACCACCAACGAACCTGAATCCAGATCAGTATATCCTTTATAAACAAAATGTTGTATCCGTAACAGAAGAATTAGCCTTTGATGGTGGTAAAGAAATTGATTTGGTTATATTCCTTAATGGTATTCCAGTGATCACTATGGAACTAAAAAAATGCTTTTACCAATCAGACTTATAAGAATGCAATAAAGCAATACAAAGAAGATCGAGATAAAAACAAATCAGCTCTTTAGATTCAAAGAAAGAGCTATTGTAAATTTGGCTATAGATACTGACGAAGCTTATATGACCACAAGATTAAATGGAAGTAAGACATATTTTCTTCCATTTAATAAAGGTAATAATGGCAGTGCCGGTAATCCGACTTTTAAAGATAAGCTTAAAACCCATTACATATGGGAAGAAGTGTTGAAGAAGGATCTGCTTCTTGAAATATTGCACAAGTTCACCTATGTACAGAAGAAAACAGAAATCCTGGATAACGGTGATGAGCTGGTCAAGGAAACAGTTATATTCCCAAGATACCATCAGTTGGATGTTGTTAGGGATGTGCTGAATCATGCAAAACATAATGGCTCGGGTAATCGCTATTTGATTCAACATTCTGCCGGTTCAGGTAAGACGAACTCTATTACATGGTTATCCCACCGTTTAGCGTCATTACACGATGCAGATAACAATATTGTGTTTAATGGTGTGATTGTAGTCACGGACAGGAAAGTACTTGATCAGCAACTTCAGGATTCAATCTATCAATTGGAACATAAAATAGGTATGGTAGCTCCCATAACAGATGGGTCCAGTGAACTGGCTGATGAGATTGATAAAGGGACCAAGATCATCATTTCCACAATACAGAAGTTCCCATTTATATTAGATAAGCTTGCTGGTACCAAGGGTAAGAAGTATGCCATAGTAATAGACGAGGCTCATTCATCGACTTCCGGCAGAAACATCATGGCATTGAAGGAGTCTTTGACCCAAGAAGAAGCATTGGAAGCAGCAAGTGCAGAAGAAGCTGATGATCTAGATGCAGAAGATAAGATCAACATGGAATTGGAGAAGTTTGTTGATAGCTCCAATGTAAGCTTCTTTGCATTTACTGCAACGCCTAAGGCAACGACCCTAAGATTATTTGGGACAGAGAGTGACGGTAAGTATTACCCTTATCATGTCTATAGCATGAAACAAGCTATAGAAGAAGGGTTTATTCTTGATGTACTCAAGAACTATATGACTTACAAGATGTACTACAATGTTAATAAAAAGATTGAAGATGATCCTTCTTTTGATAAAGGGAAGGCAATGAAGTCCATTATCAAATATGTGAGCCTGCATCCCCACAATATATCACAGAAGACAGAGGTGATTATCGAGCATTTTAAGAATCATACGATGAAAAAAATAGGCGGAGAAGCAAAAGCGATGTTGGTGACAACATCAAGACTTCATGCGGTTAGATACAAGCTTGCTTTTGATGATTATATTAAGAGAATGGGATATCAAGACCTGAAGACATTGGTAGCCTTTTCCGGTGCTGTAAAAGATGATGGATTAGAGTTCAAAGAAGTCGGTATGAATGGCGGTGTAAAAGAAACCAGTCTAGCCAAGGAGTTTGATAAAGAAGAATCTAGGATTCTTATCGTAGCCAATAAATATCAAACAGGTTTTGACCAACCTAAATTACATACGATGTACGTAGATAAAAAGTTAACCGGTGTAAAAGCTGTTCAGACACTATCTAGGCTTAATAGAACATATTCAGGCAAGGAAGATACTTTTGTTATGGATTTTGTTAATGAGCCAGAAGACATTCTGGAATCATTCAAGCCGTTTTACGAGGTTACCCAATTAGATAATGACATTGAGCCTAATGAAATCTATACCATTGAAAGAAGCATTTATGATAAACAAGTGATCAATAAAGTAGATGTGGTGCATTTTACAGATATCTACTATAAGGAGAAACACACCAAGACTGATACGGGTACGATGAATCATCTTGTGAATAACTCGGTGGAGAGAACAAAAGACTTTTCAAAAGAGGAACTTTTAGAATTCAGGAACCTTCTTGGTAAGTTCATCAATCTATATAACCTAATTATTCAGGTGGCACCGATCGTTGATTCAGATCTTCATAGATTAAGTGTGTACTTACGATTCCTGATTAAGAAGATTGAGATTGAAAGCACCGGTGGTATTGATATCACAGATAAGGTGCTGTTAGAGTACTACAAGTTAGAGAAGAAGACTGAAGGGCAGATATACCTTGAAGGTGGTGAAGGTGTAGAGATCAAAGTTGGTGGTGGCAGTATGGTTGCAGAACCTGAAGCAGACCTCTTAAGTCATATTATTGAAAAGTTAAATGAACGTTTTGGAACCAGTTTTTCAGGATCAGAGAAATTAGCCGTAGAGCAGATTAGAGATAATCTAAAAGCGAATGCGGATCTAGGACTAAAAGCTAAGAATAATTCCTATGATGATTTCAAATATGCCTTCGAACCACAGTTTCTTGAAGGTGTAATGACAGAGTATGATAAGAACCAAGAATTCTATGGAAAGATATTACAGGATGAAAGCTTTAAAGTAAAATTGATGGATCTGATTATGCTGGATATTTACGCATCATTTAATGAGCCAAACAAACTTGAAGGATATGGAGGAGAATAGATTATGGCAGGTATAAAGTTTGAAATTGTAGAACACATAGGAGTGTTATCAGAGAATGCCAAAGGATGGAAGAAGGAGCTGAATCTGATCAGCTGGAATGAACGTGAGCCCAAGTATGATATTCGTGATTGGGATGAGGAGCATGAGAAAATGGGTAAGGGTGTTACTCTGAGTAAGGATGAGATGAATGAACTGAAAAAACTTATAATCGAGTAAAATGATACGATTGCAAAGGGGGAGTAAAAGTGAGTTATACATTTAATGATGTTGCTCTAGATGTTTTAATGAGGGCGGAGATCCCTATGTCAATTAATGAAATATGGGAAGAGGCTATTAAGCTGGGGTTAGATACAAAACTAGGAACATCGGGTAAAACCCCTGAAAAGACTTTAGCAGCAAGGGTGTACGTTGATATTAAGAATAATAATAAGTCAAAGTTTATTCAAGTGAGTAAACGACCAGCCAAATTTATACTAAAGGATAAAAAAGATGATAAAGTCATTCGTGTAAAAGACATTAGCTCAGCAGAAGATAAACAAGTCAAAGTAAAGAATTTTAATGAGCGGGATTTGCATATACTACTTTCAACGTTTGCTTATGCTGATCCAAGATTTAAATGCTACACGAAAACTATCTTTCATGAGACTTCCAAGCGAAACAAAAAGGGGTATAATGAATGGCTGCACCCAGATCTTGTTGGTGTATATTTTCCTTTTGACCAATACGAAAATAATACTCTGAAGCTTTTAGAGGCGTTGAAAGAAAATCCATATCGACTTTACGCATTTGAGATGAAGATCAACCTTAATTTTTCAAACCTAAGAGAATACTATTTTCAAGCTGTTTCAAATTCAAGTTGGGCGAATGAAGGTTATTTAGTTACATTAGAGATGGATGATGATGGTGATCTCTTAGATGAGTTACGTAGGCTAAATAATGCTTTTGGTATTGGTGTTATCAAATTAAATGCGGTACATATCGATCAAAGTGAAGTTGTATTTCCAGCAAAAACGAAAGAGTACCTTGACTGGAATACAATAGATAGGCTGACTTCTGAGAATCTTAATTTCAATCATTTCATTATTGAATTGATGGAAGATATCAAGGTAGGTAAAGCAAAAGTAAGTATGATAAAATACTTGGGACTGAAGAGGATTTGGCTAAGTATATTGATCAAAAAGGAATAAGATAGCTTAAGTGTGCACGAAATAGTATTTTTGTCTGATAAGGGGAGGGGAGTATGGTTGAAATAATATTAGATATCCTTGGTACTTTAGGTGGAGTTGTGGTTGTTGTTGGAGCGCTAACAGGTTGGCTAGGTAAGGTGTGGGCTAGTAGAATACTTCAAAACGAATTAAATAGGCATAACGTTGAGATTGCAAGGCTTGAAGCTGATTTGCAAAAAGAAATTGAAAAAGCTAGAATGAAAGATGACATTGAGAAACAGGCAACTATAAGGTATCAAGAGTATCAGTTTAAGTTATATAATGAGTTATGGCATGAACTTTATGCCCTACAGGAATCTGCTGAAAAGCTTTGGAGAAAAGCATCTATGGCAAATATGCTGAATTTTAGGATGCAGCTTGAAATAACGAAAAGTAGCTTAAATAAAAATATCCTTTTGGTTGAGACGGAGGATATTAGGAGTTTGTCTGAGCTGTTTGATAGGTTTGAGAGATTTAGGGTAGGGAAAAAGAAGTTGATAGAGATTCAAAGTAGAAGCGAAGTACGAGAGGCAGATATCGAACAATTGACATCGAATAACAGAATATATAAAGAACAGTACTCTGCTTTAATATCTGACTTAAGAATTCAGTTTAGAAATAGTTTACTCCCTAGAAGTAGTGAGTTATGAGTGTGTCAAAGAAATGTACAGGTAAAAAAAGTTGGGCATAATTATTCAACGATTCTATGCACGAAATAATGCTTTAGCGTAAAAATGCCGTCTAAGAATCTGAGGATGAAGTGATCTAGAATCTTAGACGGTATTTTTGGTTTTAGTAGTTAAGAGGTTCTTCGATATAGCTTAATTCGGAATCATTTATAAGAATTAAGCTTATTTTATATTGAGATGTTTGGGGCAAATTTCTATGATTTGGTCAAAGGCATCTTTTTCGTTAACCACTATAGAGTATTTTGTTATGCTCTTTTGATAGACAGCTAAATAGCCAAATCGTCTCATCAATTGATCTTTATACCGATACTTCCTGTAACCTGGTTTATTAGGCGTTGGAGCAAGTAGCATGAAATCAAAGTACCACAGTTCATTATGTTTTTTTGCCTCGAGATCAAATGGTCCTCTGTTAAGCTCAAGTACAGAGTATTCCTTTCTTAATAAAGTTGGCGCTAAGATCTGTATTGCGCTATCTATAAACTGACTTAACTCTTTTCTATGTATTTCTCTTGATAGCCGGCTAAAACTACTAGGTGAATTGTCGGTCTGCTCTTTGCTCTCATATTCTGGGTCAGTGAAGTAAGCTGTGTCAATTTCAAGTGCTTCTGAAATCTTGTATATGTTATCAATCGGTAGATTTTTGATTCCACCAGTTTCATAACGCTGTAGTGTTGATTTGCTAAGACCAGTTTTATTAGCTAAATCTTGATATGTCATTTGAAGTAGAAGCCGACGTTCCCTTAGACGGCTTTGTACGAGTTTTTTATCAATATCCAAAAAAGTACTCCTTTCTGTTTGATTGTTACATTATAACTCATAAAACAGAAAAACGCAACAAATTACATTTAGTTGCGTAATTGGGATTGACAAAGCAATGTACCTCGCATATAATAAGTGCAGAGATTTTTTTGAAGCATAATTCCCATAAATGCAACAAACATAAATGAGTTGCGTCATGATGCTGAGAGGAGTGATGAAAGACATCGGAAATTGACCTAATATTCTAGAAGGGGACGAAATATCTACTTATTGGTCAAACGGAAAATCCAATTTGACATATAATTCAAATCATGATATTATATTAGCATAAAGTCGAAAGGGTGAATAAAAATGACTGATGAGTTCAATAAACAAGTGATGATTGACAATATATCGTTTCTCTTTGAAGGAGTTTGGAAAAAAATAGGGGAACTTGAGAGTGAAGCAGGTGTAAGCGCAGGATATATTTCTAGGATTAGTAAGGAAGGTAATACAAAACCAGGAATAGATTTCATTGTTAAAGCTGCTGAAGCACTTGACACGAGCATTGATACATTGTTGAATGTGGAGCTTGCGGATATGACACCAACAGAACGATACCTTATTTCATTTTTGGAGAAGTTAAAGAAAGATACGTTGGAAGATAAATTAGACTGGAAAAAAGAGTCAGCTGGTTATCTTAATCGGATCGAAGTTGATAGAGACGGATACGTAGACCATCCGCTTTTAAGCTATGAAACCTTTTATGAAGAGGGTGAGACCGAGTATCCTGATGAAGTATCGAGAGTTGTGTTCGTATCAAACACTTATGACTGTAAAACGGCTATTAATGATAACTGTTATAATCTGCGTCTGAAAAATGGATCTGTTCTATACCTTATGGATATAAGCAAGAGTGTTCATAAAAGGACTGACCTAGACGTATACGCTAGAGAGGTGTGGATGTATGCACCGGGAAAAGGATCAAGTTACTTATGTAGTGATAGAGATGCTCTGGCGTTAGCAGAATTGGTTGAAGAACTATATAAGGTGGTAAGTGAAAGGATGAAACATCCAAGAATAGAACATGAGCTTAAACATGTTATTGACGCATTCATGAAGGATGATCTAAGCGATGATATTGATGAGGATCTCCCATTTTAACAATCATTTCTTGGATATTAAACGGAAGAGTGGAAGGAGTTACTGATGACAGAAGAGAAAATACATTTAGATTCACGCTTGTACACAACGAATGGAAGAAAGAAAAATCAAGGTAAGTTGGCATTTGTCAACGGACAAGTAGCTCTTTGCTTTACCGAAGGTAAAGATGAAAAGGTAACAGGGTATACACCATTGAGGAATATAATGGAAAAATCGTGTGGACTGTCTTTACCAAGTTTATGAGTTGGATTTTTGATTAGAGCGCGTTACCGTCAAAGGTGTACGGTACAGCTATTATAATTATATTAAGTTATACCTGCTAGTGCAGTTCAAAGAAGTAACCGGCCGGGGTAGAAGATAGGAGTACCGATAAATGGTATTTTCTATTATTCTACCTCGGCCTTTTGTTGTTTAGCTTACAATAGAAAGGAGGCCAGATATGTTGGAACCAATAAGAGATTGTCATAGTCACATTGTGTGTTACGGTGATCCTATTACGGGTTTGCTGGTGTCAAAGTATAAAAGGCAAATCACAAAGACAAGACTTCCAGTTGGAGGTGAGTTCACAATTTTAAGGGACAAGACGGAAACTGTTATTAAAAGAACAAGTACAGCAACTTTCGCGATAGATAGCTATCCGACAGCTGCATAGCATCCACAGAGCTGCAAGACGGCCAGGGTGACTGCCTAAGATTATTGGGCAGTCATCCTGGCCGTCTTTTTTGCTTAAGGTCAACTTAAACAAAATTGTATTTATACAGAAAAAATAGCATCAAAAAATAATATCGCAGGCCTGATTTAGCTATAGGGCATGGATACAAATATTGACCCATCACATTGACTACGTGATGAGTGCAATATGAAGTAGCCACTATTTCCTATGCTATTTTTCAGGTCATGAGTCGGTGTACTTCAAAGGCCCCGGCTCTTTTTATATTCCATGCCCTTCTGCAAGAACCAGGCAGAAAGGCAGGAATTATGAGATTTCGCAAGACACCATTAAACCAAAGAGGCACTTACACTTATCACTTTGCAGCTGGAGAATCTGTTACTTTGACACCGGGAAAGAATGGTGTGACGGAGTTAGACATCAAAGCTTTGCACAGTGCTGGAGATTCAGAAGTGTATTTCAACATCAAGAACACTCGTCCAAAACTGACTGAAGAAGAAAAGGCAGCCATCAAAGATTGGGAGGATAAGCACCCTGGCGAAGAAGCACCAAAGAACTGGAACCTTTCCATTGAATCACTGCAGGATGATGGAGTTGACCTTGATAAAGCAGTATTCTCGCTGATGCATCCTATTCTCCGTTTGAAGACGTATCACCTGAAGTGGAACGTCTACGTGAAGTGGTGGAGATGCTAACACCTGATCAGCAGGCGCTGTATAGAAGGGTGTTCCTTCTAGAGGAATCACAGGTAGAAATCGCAGCAGAGTTAGGCATCACAAAGCAGGCACTGCAAAGCCGCTTGAATAAGATAAAGGCAAAGATCAAAAAGAATTATTAAAAAGTTTCATGTGGGGGTTTACTACCCCTACTTTTTTTTTGACTGGGATATGTAGGGGAGATAACCCCACAGAAAGAGGTGAACATGATGGGATTAAAACACAAAGTTTGTATCAACGTTACTGATCCCAGTGGTAACAAGCAATCGGTACTGAAAGGTGGAATCCGGACGATTCCAAGCAAACTGCTGACATTCTTTCTAGGAGAGAACACAGAGGTTCTGGTTCTTACGCCTGGTCAGTCCGTAGAATCCGTAGAAATCCACGAAATCAAGGAAGGAGGTAAACCATGAGCAAAGTGAAATTGTTACTCGATGTAAGTTCTGATATCCGGTCTTTGGCAGATAATTTGCATGCACTTGCAGATGCAATGATGGAGAATGAACCGGATGAAACAGTAAGTGAGTCCACTGCTGTAGAAAAGCCATCTGCTGTGAAAATTCAATTGGAAGATGTCAGAGCGGTTCTTGCAGAGAAAAGCCAGGCTGGAATGACAGCTCAAGTGAGAGAGCTGATCAAGAAGTATGGAGGCACAAAGCTGAGTGATGTTGATCCGGCACATTATACTGACGTCTTGAAGGAGGCGGAGGTGCTTGCCAATGGCTAAACACGCACTCCTGTCTCCATCAAGCTCTCACAGATGGATATCCTGCCCACCAAGTGCAGTGCTTGAGTCTAAGTTCAAGAATATAGAAAGTCCTGCTGCCGCAGAAGGTACAGCCGCCCACGCCTTATGCGAACATAAGCTGAGAAAGGCCCTTCACATGAGGAGTAAGCGGCCTAGGTCAGAATATGATTCGGATGAGATGGAAGAGAACAGTAATGCCTATGTGGAATACGTCATGGAGCAGTTGGAGGTAGCAAAGCAGACTTGCATGGATCCGATAGTGCTGATTGAACAGAAGGTTGATTTTTCAGACTATGTACCGGATGGTTACGGTACCGCTGATTGCATTATTATCTCCGATGAAAAACTCCAGATCATTGATTACAAGAACGGTGTCGGAGTAGTCGTGGATGCTGAGGATAATCCGCAGATGAAATGTTACGCACTTGGCGCGCATGCAATCTTTGATTCGCTGTATGACATCAAGGAAGTGGCGATGTCCATCTTTCAGCCGCGACGAGAGAACGTCTGCACATGGACGATCACAGTTGAGGAGCTGAAGGCATGGGCGGAGAACGAGCTGAAGGTCAAAGCTCAGTTGGCTATCAATGGTGAAGGTGATTTTTGCCCGGGCGAATGGTGTACCTTCTGCCGAGCAGCAGTAAAATGCAAGGCCAGAGCGGAAGAAAATCTGAAACTGGCAAAGAAAGAATTCGCAATGCCGCCACTTCTTACAGATGAAGAAATTGAAGAAATTCTGACGGTGTTGCCAGACTTGACCAGGTGGGCAAAAGAAATCCTGGCTTATGCTACAGATGCGGCTGTTCATCATGGTAAGCAATGGAGCGGTTTCAAGGTCGTTCAAGGACGATCCAATCGTAAGTACAAAGATGAAGAGGCAGTGGCAGAAGCTGCCAAGGCTAACGGATACAAAGATATCTATCGACAAAGTCTCATAACCTTAACAGAGATGCAGAAGTTGATGGGCAAGAAGTCGTTTGACAAGATATTGGGTGACCTCATTGTTAAGCCACCTGGCAAATTGACCCTAGTACCAAATACGGACAAGCGTCCGGCAATGAACGTATCAAATGCTAAAAACGAATTTAACGAAATAATGGAGGACTAAATTATGGCAAATCAAAACAGAACTAAAGTGATCACAGGTATCAACACTCGTCTTTCTTACTTCCATGGTTGGGAGCCGACCTCGATTAATAATGGTCCGGAAAGATATGGTACATCTATCCTTATTCCAAAGGATGATGACGTAACAATCAATGCAATCCATGCAGCAGTCGATGCGGCCATCGAAGACGGTATTGCTAAGTTTGGTGGCAAGAAACCTAAGAAAGGATCCATCAAATTGCCTCTGAGGGATGGTGATGTAGAACGTGATGATGAAGCTTACAAGGGTCATTACTTTCTTAACGCTAATAGCACGACTGCACCACAGATCGTGGATAAGGCAGTGCAGCCTATCCTTGACAGGGATGAAGTCTATAGCGGTTGTTACGCGAGAGTTTCACTCAACTTCTATGCCTTCAATAGTAACGGGAATAAAGGTGTAGCTTGCGGTCTCGGTAACATTCAGAAGATTCGTGATGGTGAACCGCTTGGTGGTAGAACCAATGCAGCCGATGACTTTACCACTGTTGACGATGATGATTTCTTGGCATAAGCGTTAACCTGAAAACCTTGTGGGCGGTGGTGATACTGCTGCCCACACCAATTTTTGAATCGAGGTAAAACATTTGGAATCAGTTGTAGAAAGTATTAAAGCGATAAATGCACTTGTGATATTTTGTTTTCTTATCGGCGTAGCAGTATCTGGCATCATCACAGCAATCTTTGATCTGTTTTTGATGGTAAAGAAGATGCTTACGAAAGAAACAAACGAGGATATAGAAGAATAAGAAAGCAGATGGGCAGCAGGGATTATCTGCTGCCTTATTTGCTGACAGGAAAGGATGTTTTTATGAAATCAATCTCTTTGGATCTTGAAACACATAGCAGTGAGAATCTTCAAAAATCAGGAGTTTATCGATATACCGAAAGTGATGATTTTGAAATTCTGCTGTTTGCATACAGCATCGATGGTGGAGAAGTACAGGTGATTGATCTTGCCTGTGGAGAAAAGATACCACCGGAAATATTGGATGCACTAACCGATGATGCGATAGAAAAATGGGCCTTTAATGCTGCGTTTGAGCGTATCTGTCTCTCCAGGTATCTGGGACTACCCCTAGGAGAGTATCTTAAACCGGATGCATGGTACTGTACCATGATATGGTCTGCAACCTTAGGTCTTCCATTTTCTCTGGTTGGATGTGGAGCAGTTCTTGGACTTGAAAAGCAAAAAATGACGGAGGGTAAGAACCTCATTAAATATTTCTGTGTCCCCTGCGCTCCAACAAAAGTCAATGGTGGACGTACAAGAAATTTACCAGAGCACGATATGGAGAAGTGGCAGCGGTTCAAATCCTACAACAAGAGAGATGTGGAAGTGGAATTAGCGATCCAAAACAAGTTGTCGAGATTTCCAGTATCCATGAATATTTGGGAGGAGTATCACATCGATCAGAAAATCAATGATCGTGGTATCGGGATTGATAGAATGCTCGTAAAACAGGCAGTTGCTATTGAAGACAGCACGCGATCGAAGCTGATGGCGATGATGCAGGAACTGACCAATCTTGACAATCCGAATTCAGTGCAGCAGATGAAAGTATGGCTTGCCGAGAACGGACTGGAAACAGACAGTCTTGATAAAAAGGCCGTTGCGGAGTTGCTTGAGACAGCACCAGAACCAATTGGAAGAGTGTTAAAACTTAGGCAACAGCTGGCAAAGTCATCAGTAAAGAAATACACAGCGATGGAGAATGCTGTGTGTAAAGATAGTAGGGTAAGAGGAGTTTTTAGATTTTACGGTGCCAATAGAACAGGGCGGTACAGTTCGAAAATCGTGCAATTGCAAAATCTACCTAGAAATTATATGAGTGACTTGGAACAAGCCCGAAGCTTGGTTCGAAGCGGGAATTATGATGCACTTTCCCTACTGTATGAATCAGTGCCGGATACACTTTCTGAACTAATCCGTACTGCCTTTGTTCCACAGGAAGGCAGAAAGTTCATTGTCGCAGACTTCAGTGCAATCGAAGCCAGGGTCATCGCATGGCTTGCAAATGAGACTTGGAGACTGAAGGTGTTTGCTGATGGTGGTGACATCTATTGCGCGTCTGCATCGCAAATGTTTAGGCTCAATGTTGTTAAAAACGGAGAAAACGGACATTTACGTCAGAAAGGTAAAATTGCAGAATTGGCTCTTGGATATGGCGGATCCGTTGGCGCTTTGAAGGCTATGGGAGCGCTGGAGATGGGACTGACAGAAGAAGAGCTGAAGCCACTGGTGAAAGCATGGCGAAATTCCAATCCTAACATCACAGCCTTGTGGTGGGCGGTTGATCGGGCAGCCAAAGAGAGTGTTCGAAGAAAACGTCAACGGAAACACATGGTATTGGATTTTCCTATGAAAGCGGATTTCTGTTCATCACACTGCCATCAGGAAGACGCCTTGCTTATGTGAAACCACGTATTGGCGAAAATAAGTTTGGCGGTGAGTCAGTGACCTATGAAGGTATAGGTGGTACAAAGAAGTGGGAACGATTGGAGAGCTATGGCCCGAAGTTTGTTGAAAATATTGTTCAAGCAATCGCCAGGGATATCCTGATGTACGCCATGAAGACACTTCGCCACTATGCCATCGTTGGTCATGTTCATGATGAAGTGATCATCGAATGTGACAGACAGGTTTCGATGGAGATGATATGTGAGGAAATGGGAAGAACGCCACCATGGGCAAAAGGATTATTGCTTAGAGCCGATGGCTTTGAATGTGAATTTTACAAAAAAGACTAAGTGAGGGGTTTACTCCCCTCGCTTTTTTTTGACTGGGATATAGGAGGAATACGACATTCTTTCAAAAAAAATCGCTGACCCCAAATCTGGGTTGAGTGAAACACTCGTTAAAGGAGGAGCCAACCATGTTTTATGTAAAAGAAAAGCTAAATGATTCTGTTGAGGTGAATATTGATATTACGGATGAAAATGTTTATTGCCTGTGTCCCGGTTGTGGCTGTGAGGTCCCTGTGGATCTGGTTGAAGTCTTGCAGGATGAAGAATCGGATCTGTATGGCACAGCGGTATTCTGCGATGACTGCGGGAAAAACATAACAGGATGAAAGTTGTATTTCTGTTCCTGGTAAATATTTTTTGAAAACTTCTTGGTGAGGGGTTTACTTCCCTCACATTTTTTTTGACTGGGATATAGGAAGGGAAGTCTTCCGAATAAATCACAGGAGGTTTTTTATGAACAAGCTACAGATTTTTAGTAACTCGGAGTTTAGAGAAGTGAAAGAAAATTGAAAGGTCAAAAGGAAACAGGTATTTTGGCTTCTTCTATTTCTTAGAATGGGGTGATTATGTAAAAATCGGCTGCAGTAAAAATCCATATCAGCGACTTATGGCACTGAAAAGAATGGCTGAAAAGTATGGAGATATACAGATTGGCAGGTTCGCAATAAGTCAAGGGCATACAAATTATGTCGAGAATGAAAGGATTTTACATGAGTATTATGCGGCAAATCGACAAAATGATACGGAGTTGTTTTCAATAGCTCTAGATGATGTGATACCTGGTATTCAATGCGACCTTGTATTTAAAGACGAGACAAAGGAAATTGAAAAACGAGCAGAAAATTTCTGAATGGAATGAAATCAGTTTTGTTGGGAGGTTCGTCAATGAATAAATTATCGGTGTTTAACAGCAATGAATTAGAAGGCTCGTCAATGAATAAATTATCGGTGTTTAACAGTAATGAATTCGGTAATGTAAGAGTTCTCAAGATTAATAATGAGCCATGGTTTGTAGGCAAAGATATTTGTATAGTATTTGGTGACACAAATTACAGAAGATCACTTTCCAAAATCGATGATGATGAAAAGGGTGTATCACAAATCGACACCCCTGGTGGTAAGCAAAACATGATTGTCATAAACGAATCTGGATTGTATTCATTACTTTTTACGATGGAACCGCGTAAGGCCAATATGGATATTGATCTTGTAGAGGAAAGAGTAAAGAAGCTTAAGAGATTTAAACGTTGGGTAACCGGTGAAGTGCTTCCAGCCATCCGGAAACATGGTGTATATGCAACCGAAGCAATGCTCGCTGATCCAGATACACTCATTGCTGCACTGATGGAGCTTAAGGCAGAGCGTGAAAAGAGAAAACAGTTGACAGCAACAATCAATGTCCAAAACCAGCAGATAGCAGAAATGCAGCCTAAGGTAAGCTACTATGATGTGGTTCTTAACTGCAAGGATCTGGTAGCGATCTCCACTATCTCAAAGGATTACGGATGGAGTGCTAGGAAAATGAATCGATACCTTCATGAAAAAGGCATTCAGTTCAAACAGGGGGATATCTGGCTCCTGTACCAGAAGCATGCTAAGCAGGGTTATACCAGCACTAAGGTTCATCCCTATAACGGCAAAGACGGAACAGTTCATACAAGGCCTCATACCTACTGGACTCAAAAAGGCAGACTCTTTATTTACAGCGTATTAAAGGCGGATGGTATTATCCCGCTCATCGAGCAGGGGGTGTAAGGAATCATGTTTATCAGTAAATACAATAACGAAGGTTATCATGATCCAACCACATACGAGGCGCTCACCAACATCATACGTGAGGAAAAGGCAGTAAGGAATATGCCCTATAAACCACTCGTGTATATTTGTTCTCCATATGCCGGAGATATCAAGCATAACGTGGAGAATGCAAGGAAATACTGCAGATTTGCCTATGAGCAGAACACGATACCTTTTGCATCACACTTATTGTTTCCGCAGTTTATGGATGATAATGATCCGTTAGAGCGTGAAATGGCTATGCATTTTAATTATGTGATGCTTGGTAAGTGTAACGAGCTGTGGGTATTTGGAAGTGTTGTATCAAGAGGTATGGAGCGTGAGATTACCGTTGCAAAGAAACGTAGACAGAAAATCAGATGGTTTGATGATGAGATGAGGGAGGTCGATTAAATATGAGAAAACTGAAGGCAATTCAAACAGAGTATAATGGTTATCTTTTTCGTTCAAGACTTGAGGCTCGTTGGGCGGTATTTTTCGATGCCTGTGGCGTTGAATACGAGTATGAACCAGAAGGCTATGATCTTGGAAACGGTTTGATGTATCTTCCGGATTTTTTGCTCCATGGTGTTGAAGGCAGGGATGGCGGAGACCTTTACGTTGAAGTCAAGGGACAGATGACAGATGCTGATGCGAAAAAAATAAAACGTTTCTATGAAATGGGGAAAGGGGAGCCCGGTGTCTATGGAAAGTCCAAAACAGCAATTCTTGTGGTCGGTCAAATTCCAAGTGGGGCGAATATAAGCGATATCCTTTGGCGCATCGAGTATGAGGCGTATAACGATTGCAGAAACTGGCCTAACAAATATAACTTCAAGACCATTGATGGAGATTATTTTGCAGCATTTCCAGGAGTCAACCATGAAGGCAAATTTGAACTATTCGGCCATGATTCCAGCTACCTTTGTTATATGGATGAGGCTGCTACAGAGAAGGCATACCGCCTTGCAAGGCAGGCAAGATTTGAGCATGGGGAGAGACCCCGCACGAAAGGGGGATTCTAAATGCGTAAATTAGCTATTGCTTATGGGAACAGTCGGAAGGCAAAGAAATGGGTAAACAAGACCATCACGTTTGATGAGTTGAAAGAGAGGCTGAAAGTTACAATCCGAACAACGGAATCCGCCGAAGAATATGCCAAGTTTGGGAAGGCTCAGAAAGATAATGCTAAAGACCATGGCGGATTTGTTGCAGGTGCACTAAAAGGCGGTCGAAGAAAAATTGATACTGTGGAACTGCGCTCAATGGTTGCTCTGGATGGAGATAGGATAGATAAAGATTTTCTTAAATACTATGAGACTCATGCACCTTATACCTCTGTTCTTTATACAACTCACAGCAGTACTGAGGAAAAACCAAGAGTCCGTCTTATCTTCCCTCTTACAAGAGATGTGACTTCAGAGGAATTTGTAGCAGTTTCCAGATACCTTGCTCAAACGCTTGGCATCGATAGTTTCGATGAATGTTCTTATCAGCCGAATCAGCTGATGTACTGGCCAAGTACTCCGTCCAATGGAAACTTTGTATACAAAGAAGTGAATAAGGAATGGCTCGATCCGGATGAAATTCTAAATACTCATCCTGAATGGACAGACCCGACAAGGCTCCCGACTTCATCAAGGGAGAGTAAGGCAAACACAGTAGCCAATCAGAAGGCGCAGGATCCTCTTGAAAAAGACGGTATTGTCGGGCTTTTCAATCAGGTTTATTTCCCTGTATCCAAAGCCATAGATTCGCTTCTGGCCGATGTGTATGAACCGACAGTCAATGAAAACAGATATCACTTTATCGAATCAACCAGTATGGCGGGTGTTGAGATTAAAGATGGCGGTAAGTTCGTATACAGCCATCATGCCAAGGATCCTGCATATCTAAAATTATGCAATGCGTTTGACATTGTTCGTATCCATAAGTTCGGCGATGAAGACACGAAAAAATCCTTTAAGGATATGTGCGAGTTCGCTATGCAAATTGATGAGGTTAAAGTCTTTACAGCCAATCAGCGTCTTGCCGAAGCTGAAATAGATTCACTGCAGCTGGAGATGATTGGAAACAAAACTCAAGTATCAGCCGAGGACAAGTTTGATTGAAAACAGTGTATACAACCTCAACCTTATCCTGAATAACGATCCGGATTTTGCGAATTTTGGATATAACGAATTGGCTAACCGCATCCAAGTCACTGGGGCTCTTCCTTGGGAGCGGCCGGAGTCAAACCGTTTTTGGAGAGATGCCGATACGGCACAGCTTAAGTCCATTATGGATGTTCGCTACCTTCCTTTTTCAAGCCGTAACCACGATGTAGCATTTGCTAAGATTGCTGATGACAGGAGATTTCACCCAATAAGGGACTACCTAAATGCTCTGCCTGCATGGGATGGAGTGAAGCGTGTGGAGGATATATTTATTAAATATCTGAAAGCTGATGATACCGAGTATATACGCACAGTTACTAGAAAGGCATTTGCAGCGGCTGTTGCACGTGTCTATGTTCCAGGAATCAAGTATGACTGTGTTCTCGTACTGGATGGTGATCAGGGTATTGGAAAAAGCACGATTGTTAAAGACCTTGTAACTGATGACTATTACTCTGAAACCCTATCCCTTACCGATATGGATGATAAATCGGGCGCCGAAAAACTGCAGGGGTTCTGGGTGGTTGAAATTGGTGAACTCGCCGGCATGAAGAAAGCCGACATCGAAAAGGTCAAAGCGTTTCTCGCTACAGCGGATGATAAGTATCGTCCGGCTTATGGCAGAGTTGTAGAAAGCCATCCAAGACAGTGCATTATCATTGCTACAGTTAACGGAGAACGTGGATACTTGCGTGATATTACAGGCAACCGCCGCTTTTGGATCGTCAAGTTGCAACAGAAAAAACAGAAAAAAGAATGGAATTTCACGGAGGAATTCAGACAGCAGTTCTGGGCCGAGGCAAAAGAAATGTGGAGGTCCGGTGAAAAACTGCATCTCGAGGGAGATGTTTTAGATGAGGCCGAAAAGGCTCAGAAAGGTGCTATGGAGGTTGACGAGCGTGTCGGCATGGTCGAAGAGTATCTAAATACACTGCTTCCAGATGATTGGAACAGTATGGATTTGTTTGCCCGCAGAAATTACCTCTCCGGCAGTGAGTTCGGTATTCCGAAGCATACAGGCAGTATCGTTCGAACCGATGTCAGCAATGCCGAAATCTGGTGTGAGTGTTTTGGTAAGAGTCTGCAGGAACTGAAACCATCCGACAGCTACGCCATTGCAGCTATGATGTCGCAGATTCCAGGCTGGGATCGCACCACCTCTATCAGGCGTTTGCCGATTTACGGCAGGCAACGACTCTATCGTTATAGCGAATAAACGACACAGGATTGCGACACAAACACAACTTTTTTCCTTATATTTGAAATGCTTTTTATTAAAGGGAGTATTAATAGCCTGTGCGTGTATACGCGCGCGTAGTATATATAGGGAAAAGTTGTGCATTTGTGTTCCTTGTGTCAGATAGGAGGTAAAAAATGCAAGAAAAATATATTGAAAAGAAACTCGTGACAGCAGTAAAAAAGATGGGGGGTATAGCGGTGAAACTTGTAAGTCCTGGTTTAGATGGTATGCCTGATCGATTGGTGTTAATGCCTGGTGGCAAGATAGCCTTTGTGGAACTGAAAACCTCTGGTAAGAAACCACGACCTATACAGATAAAACGCATGAAGCAGTTGTCAGCACTTAGCTTTAACTGCTATGTGATTGACAGTAAAGAAATGATCGGAGGTGTTCTTGATGAAATTAATAATTCGATGTGATTGGTGTGGAAAGACATTCGAAAGGAAACCTTCAACAGTGAAAGATCAAAACTATTGTTCAAGAGCTTGCTTAGGAAAAGCAAATGCGGAACGATACAGATTGCAGAGGTTAAAGGTTTGTGAATATTGTGGTCATGTATTTGAGTATCGTGGACATCATAAGAAACGAAATATTCACTTCTTCTGTTCACCAGACTGTGCCAACAAATATAAAAACAAGTGTATATCGGTTAGATGCAACTGGTGCAACAAGGAATTTGATAAAAAGCAATCCGATGTTAATCGATCAAACCATAATTTTTGCAGCACAGAATGCGGACACTGTCATAAACGATGGACAGGACTATGTGGTTCTAGCCCGATTGTTAAAGGTGTTCCAATTCACAGGAAAATTGTAGAAGAGAATATAGGACGAACATTGACAAAAGATGAGGAAGTTCATCATATTGATTTCAATCATCATAATAATCGTTTCGATAATTTAGCAGTGTTAAGCAAATCCGAGCATGCAAAAATTCATGCCGGAAGTAAGGTGCGTGATGAATATGGCAGATTTATTAAATAAAACTGATTTGCATCAGTATCAGAGTTATTGCATTGACTTTATTGAGAGTAAGCCGATATCGGCTATATTTCTTGATTGCGGTTTAGGGAAAACAATCATATCGCTTACCGCCATTTTTGATCTGACACTGGATAAGTTTGAAATTGGAAAGGTTCTTGTTATTGCACCATTAAGAGTAACTATGGTTTGGGCAAATGAAATAGAAAAATGGGATCACCTTGAAGGATTATCCTACTCTGTGGCTGTTGGAACGGAGAATGATAGAATCAAGGCTATAAAGAAAAGAGCCACTCTGCATATTATCAACCGGGAGAATGTGGACTGGTTGGTCAACAAAAGCGAGCTGCCCTTTGATTACGACATGGTGGTCATCGATGAACTTTCATCCTTTAAGTCCTACAGTGCAAAACGGTTTAAAAGCTTGTTATCTGTCAGACCAAAAGTGAAACGTATTGTAGGTCTGACCGGAACACCTAGCAGTAATGGTTTGATGGATCTATGGGCAGAATTTCGGTTACTTGATATGGGTGAAAGACTGGGCAGGTACATATCTCATTTTAGAAATAACTATTTTGTACCGGACAAGAGAAATCAACAGATGATCTTTTCGTACAAACCAAGACCAGGTGCAGAGGATGCCATCTACCGGCTCATATCCGATATAACGATTTCCATGAAGTCTGCAGACTTTCTGGAAATGCCGGAATGCATCAGTAATGAGGTTACGGTTCAACTGTCAGTGGAAGAATGGAGTCATTACGAAAAGCTAAAAACGGATATGGTGTTATCCCTTGGTGATGACGAGATTGATGCGGTCAACGCAGCGGCGCTTTCTGGAAAGCTCCTGCAGATGGCTAATGGCGCTGTCTATGATGAAGACGGCAATGCAGTACACATTCATGATCATAAGCTGGAAGCACTGGAAGATTTAATGGAAGGTGCAAACGGAAAACCGATCCTAATCGCCTATTGGTACAATCATGATTTGGAGCGTATCAAGGCAAAATTCAAGGTGCGTGAAATCAAGACATCCAAAGATATCAAGGATTGGAATAACGGTGATATTCCAGCTGCAGTTATCCATCCAGCTTCAGCAGGACACGGACTGAATCTCCAAAGCGGTGGATCCACATCGTATGGTTCGGATTAACCTGGAGTTTGGAATTGTATCAGCAGACCAATGCGAGATTGTGGAGACAAGGACAAAGTGAAACGGTGGTTATTCACCATATCGTAACAAAAGGAACCATTGATGAAGATGTTATGAAAGCCTTGAAACGAAAGGAAAAGGTCCAATCTGATTTGATCGATGCAGTCAAAGCGACATTGAAAGGGGTGAGCATATAATGACAAAATCAGAACTGTCTCAGCTATATTTTCTGAACCGTGAGATAGAGGAGATACAACGGCGGATAGAAGAACTAGAGGGTTTGGCGACTGGTGCTACTTCAAGAATTACTGGCTTGCCCCACTCACCAGGAATAAGTGATAAGGTCGGTAAGTATGTAGCTGAATTGACGGATCTAAAAGCTTTGCTCGATTTGAATTTAAAGAAAATGTTTTTATGAGTTGAATCGGTTGAACCGGTACATCGATACAGTTGAAGACGCTCAATTGAGGATGATTCTAACACTACGATATGTGAATGGATTACCCTGGAATCAAGTGGCAGCAAGTATCGGTGGCGGGAACACTGAAGATGGGGTGAAGAAGGCAACGTATAGATTTTTGAAGAAGAATTAAATTGTCCTTTATGTCCTAAAGAGATATATAAATATCGTTTTTTTAAGAACCTTGTTTCATCTTGTCAATTTATATTCCCCCAAATTTTGGATCTCGAAAGAGGTCCTTTTTGTTAAAGTTAGCCATTTCATTCAGGCATTATGTGATATCATATTATTATGAAGAAAGCGTGAGAGTATTAACTTATTTACCAATGAAACTTGGTATGCTAGTTGATAAATTTCATTTGTAGGGCTGTTGAAATAAATTGATGCTGAATAAAAGGGCTTTTGTTTACGCGGCAGATTAGCATTTGTATAAGTTGTTAAATACATTTACAATATAACGTCATATGCCATTTATATTATGATTTGTGTAAGTTAAATAGGTAAAGAGAATTACAGATAAAGGAAATAATGACGACATGGCCGTATTAATCGGATGGATGGTACACGTCGTAAATTCACGGAACGTTAGGTGCAATTGTTGCTAGGTTTTTGGAGGGATTATGAATATATTTGATGATATTTTTATCGATTGTATTAATTCAATTGGACAGTATAACTTTATGAATGAAAGGCTATTTAAGTTACTAGATGACTCGTTCAAGCAAATGGATAATAATCCAATGAAGAGTGCGTATTTTCATGGTGTTAATCTTACTGCCTTAGACCTAATGTCCAAAGACAGAAATATGTTTTGTGTAAGTGGATATGGATATGAAGGTGATGATCTTGTTATTTATACAAACCAGCTTAATGATGAGTTATGTAAGTTTATATTTCAGAACTCTTCTGAAATTATGCAGCAGTTTATAAGGCAATTAGCTTTGAAATATTTTGCCATCGTTAATAATAGAACAGTTGACGATGAAGCATCGGTGAGTAATGATTTTGATGCTGAATACAGGAAGGGTAATAAGAAGTACAATGGACGATATTATATTGAATATTTGTTTGACAATTGCACTGAATTGTCGCTGTACGAGCAAGATAATTATTTTGGAGAATCTATAATAAATATTGTTACGTCTTATATAATTGTTAGAAATGCATTAGTACATAACCTTGATGGTTTTTCAATTGATAGATATAATCGAATACCATCTGAACGAAAAAGAGCTTATAATAAAACATTTTAAACCTTCATATGAGTTGGAAAATGAATTATATAGGGTATCAATGAACAGGTTTATGTGTAAAGAATATATTGGGAATATAAGCAGTATAATGACTTTGCTGTATAGTGCATGCTCAAATGAGTTGGGGTATGAACTATGTTTGAATAAATAGATTCCTTCCGCAACAACTGCACCTAGCAGCGAACTTACGACATGGACAATAATTCGTAAGGATGTCCACGTCGTCAATTCACGGGACGTTAATATGATTTCTAATGCCTCGTTAAAAAACCGATTAATGCAGATAGACTATTTGATTCAGAAAAGATTTTTGCATCTATATATCGCGATTATCCCCATAAATTAAAAGTTGTCCTTTTTGTCCCGACGAGATGTGTTATTATAGTATTATCAAGAATTTGACTCATTGACAGTGTGATTCTTGAAGTGTATTATAGTTTTATAGCTAATCACCATTTCTGAGTGCAATGCTCATGTGATTAGACTATAACCCTTATTAATTATTTATACTCCCCTCATCAAAGGATCTCGAAAGAGGTCCTTTAACATTTTTTGAAAGTTGTCCTTTTTGTCCCGCCACTATGTGATATTATATTATTATGAAGAAAGAGTGAAGTGAATGCCTTATAAACCAATGAAGCCTTGTAAGTATCCTGGCTGTCCTAAGTTGACACATGGAAAGTTCTGTGAAGAACATGAAATACTGGAACCTAAACGGATGTCAGCAAGTCAAAGAGGGTATGATTCAAAATGGCGAAAAGCAGGTTGAGGTTCCTAATGGCGAATCCCTTTTGTGTTAAATGTTTTGATCAAGGTAAGATGGTTGAAGCAACTGTTGTGGATCATATAGTTCCACATCGTGGTGAGCATGAGCTGTTTTGGGATCAAAGCAACTGGCAGCCTTTGTGTAAGACGTGTCATGACAAGAAGACGATGAGAGAAGATAGATATAAGGAGTACAAATATTGAATAAGAGAATGCAGGAAGCAGAAGTGAGTTTACGAATTGCACTTCACTATATAAAATCAGGAAAGACGTATCAAGATGTTGAAGTTGCTATTGACGGAGCTCAGATAAAAACTGGAAATAAAGTACATTTTGATATTGTTGACTTTGTTCATAGCGTTGGGATGAAAAAAGTTAGTTCAGAAGATAGTTGGAGAGGTACATATATTGTCGATGGATTTGATCCTAGAATTATCATTCATTCATATCCTGGAAAAGGTGATGTTGTCCTCAAAAGACCAGATGGTCAAATACTTTATGTTGAGAGTAAAAAAGGCAATATTACAAAAGGTAAAGTCTCCACAGAATACGGTTTGATGAGAGAAGCTATCGGCCAGCTAATGACCAGTGAGGAGTTTGATGAGCAAACTGAGCTGGCAGTTGCAGTTCCTAAATCTGAAAAAAGTAATGAACTGGCTATCAGATGGAGTCGTTTACCGCAAATTATAAATAGTGGGATTAGATTTCTTTTGGTTGATGAATCTGGAAAGGTCACAAAGATATAAACATACCGTGATGAAAGTATATAAATTAGATTGTGATAAGTTTTTAGATACTAGATTCGGGTTTCTACTATGTTGAAAATATTCATATAAAAAGTTTTAAATATGATGCTACTAGATTTCAGATATCTGAGGATGAGGAGTAATGAGTATGGATAATGTTGAACTGAGAAGTGCAATTAATAAGTTACAACCAGGTTTGAAAAAGTACCAAATGATTATGGAGTTATTTCCTAAAGTAAACACGAAAGAAGATCTGGAATTTCAAAGAGTATATAAAGACTTTTATGGTTTCAGACATCCAAAGGCCAAAGAGTTTTCGGTGGGATTCTTTGAGTATTTAGAGGATAATAAGCTTATAGCACCAAGATATGAGGATGTGTTAAAGCATCTAAAGCAATTCGGTAGGATAGAAGCATCTTTTGCAAGTAAGTTGATTGCAACAATCGATCCTGAGAAACCAGTAATTGATCGATATGTACTGAAAAATATTGGATTGAAAATGCCATATGCATATACAAAAGATCGGTTTAACAGAATTATAAAATTATATGATGATGTTGTGAACTGGTATACATATTTTTGGATACAGACGAAGCAGAACAAATGATACAGAGTTTCGATGAAGTATATCCTAGTTCAGGAGTTACGGATATTAAGAAGATTGATTTGATACTTTGGCAGACTAGGAAGGGGTAGGGGCCTATAAATCCCTAAAATCAAGGCCTCAGAAGACCGCTGCCCCCTCAAACGTGAATTTTCGCGAAATTACGTAAGGGGGGTAGTGCAAAATCGCAAAATAGAAAGCGCAAATCAAGCAACTGCAAGGGATTGTGGTTGTTTTTTTATTGTGTATTTTTAGGAGTTGTAGACATGACCGATGATGACAGAAAAAGAATAAGTGAATTACGACTTGAAGGTAAAGGCTATAAAGCAATCGCATCGATTCTAGGTCTGAGCAGAGATAGTGTCAGGGGATATTGCCGAAGAAATGAGCTTGATGGCGATGGCATTGTGGCAGCGCTGAACATTCAAGAAAAGGTCAATCGTAACATTTTGTGTGCTCAATGCAAACAGCCTTTGAAGCAAGTGACAAGAGGCAGAGCAAAACGCTTTTGCTCTGATGCCTGTCGTACAAAATGGTGGAATGAGCATCAGGAGAAACGAAATAAAAGTGAGACAGCTATTTACCATTACACTTGTGCGTATTGTGGAAAAGAGTTTAGTGCCTATGGAAATAAAAATAGAAAGTACTGTAGCCACAATTGCTATATAAGAGATCGATTCTGGAGGGAAGAAGATGGAATTCAAGAAGTTAAAAATTAATGATCTGATACCGGCGGATTACAATCCAAGAAAAAAGCTGAAGCCTGGAGATGCAGAGTTTGAAAAAATCAAGAACAGCATCAATGAGTTTGGGTATGTGGATCCAATCATCGTGAATGATGACCTGACAGTTATTGGTGGTCACCAGAGGATTTCGGTTCTTAAAGAACTGGGTGTTTCTGAGATAGAATGTGTCATTGTTGACGTTGATAAGACGAAAGAAAAGGCGCTTAATATTGCGCTGAATAAGATTTCAGGTGAGTGGAACAAAGACCTCCTTGCTGAACTGCTAACGGACCTTCAGGAGCTTGATTATGATACTGCTTTCACGGGATTTGATCCACCGGAGATCGAGGAGTTGTTCAATGAAGTCTACCCGAAAGGCGTCAAGGAAGATGATTTTGATGAGCCTTTGCCTGAGAATCCGATAACTCAACAAGGTGATATCTGGTTACTTGGAAGGCACCGGTTGATCTGTGGTGACAGTACGAAGAAAGAAACCTATGAGAAATTGATGGATGGTAAGAAAGCCAATTTGGTGGTGACTGATCCGCCTTATAACGCGAATTATGAGGGAAAGCAGGAACGATACAAAACGATAACATGGATGATGATGCCTTCTATCAGTTTCTCTTCGACTCTTACCTTGGGATGTATGAGAACCTTGCTGATGGTGGTTCGATCTATGTATTCCATGCAGATAAGGAAATGGTGAACTTTAGAACAGCCTTTATTAACAGTGGATTCTTCTGTCACCAAACTTGTATATGGGTAAAGAATTCACCGGTGCTTGGACGGTGTGACTATCAATATAACCATGAGCCCATACTGGTTGGTTGGAAACCGACGGCCGGCCATAAGTTCTATGCGGATAGAAAGCAGAGGACGACCTGGAACTTTGATCGACCGAAGAAATCAAAGTATCATCCGACAATGAAACCGATCGCTCTTGTTGCATATCCGATTATCAACTCGAGCTTGTCGAACTCGATCATTCTCGACCCATTTGGTGGCAGTGGATCGACACTCATTGCCTGTGAGCAAACAGATCGCATCTGTTACATGATTGAGTTGGATGAGAAGTATGCGGATGTAATTGTCAAAAGGTATATCGAGCAGGTTGGTAACGAGGATGAAGTCGTGCTTGTTCGTGACGGTCAAGAAGTATCATATAAAGATATCACATTAGTACAGAATTGACTTGCTATTATACCGTTTTAGAGTGATGTATAGAGTACCAAAAAACAGGAGGTGCTTTATGGAACGGAAAGAATTGGTTAAGAAACTTGGTGAACACTTTGGTGTGAAACCTGTATACTTAGGAGCTCCAGGCTTCAAGTATGAAATTGAAACTGAAAGTGAAACTTACACTATCGACAGAGCCAGTGATATCTTTTCAAGTGATGGATCGAAGGTAACCTATGAAGAGCTGGTCTCCAGTGAGGAACATTCAGAAACAAAGGGTATAAGTACATTTCAATTGGTGCAGCCATTGAAAGAGCATACCCGCAGAAGCCTGCAGAATATCCTAAACATGTTGGCCAGTAAGCAGCATCTAATTGTCAAGTCACTGAAGCTGGATGAGGCTTTTGTCAACGAAGAGGTTATTTCAGAAACCATTGCCAAGAAACTTGAGCTCATTGATATGCTTGAGATTGAGCTTGTAGATGGAGTGAATCCAGGAATACAGGTCGACTTTGACAAGCAGGTGATGCGATTTGACTTGAAAGCCGATTGCCTGACACCGGAACAGATCACTGCCTTTTCAGATTTGATGGCAATGATCACTGAATTGGCAAAGACTATGAAGAAGTCTTCGCCGAAGAAAACACAGAATGAGAATCCAAAGTATGCGTTTAGAACATGGCTGATTCGCATTGGAATGAATGGTCCGGAGTTCAAGGATTCGAGAAAGACATTGCTTGAAAATCTTGAAGGGAACAGTTCATTTAGGACGGTGAAAAAAGATGAATGATTTCTTCAACAAAAGGTATTGTGACCGATGTGGTAAGTCACTGGAGAACGGTAGGATCATGTCAATGCTCAACACGGAATGCATCTGCCTTTCCTGCAAGGAGAAAGAAATCAAGCATCCTGATTATGATCGAGCTCGACAAGAAGAATTAGCAGAAATCAGAAAAGGAAATATGAACTACAAAGGTATTCAATAATAGCAATTGGGAAAGAGTCTTTCGAGGCTCTTTTTCTTATGGGAGGTGAAGCAGAATGGCACAACGAGGAAGGAAACCCAAACCGACAGCGATGAAGGCATTGGAAGGCAACCCTGGTAAAAGACCACTTAACAATAATGAACCGAAGCCGGAGAAGAAAGCACCTAGATGTCCAAGTTGGCTGGATGATGATGCAAAGAAGGAATGGAAGAGACTGGCAAAACAGTTAGAGGAGATTGGTGTTCTTACTCAAGTCGATATGGCGGCTTTCGCTGGTTACTGTGAAGCTTATTCCAGGTGGAAAGAAGCAGAAGAGTTTATATCTAAGCATGGAACTATCGTTAAAACTCCGAGTGGTTACTGGCAGCAGGTACCTCAGGTTTCTATTGCACAGACGTATCTGAAGATCATGATTAAATTCTGTGAGCAGTTCGGTCTTACT
>LQAG01000012.1_pt1 | contig 132339 bp, 160 predicted proteins | sample 1535801 | NCBI WGS metagenome assembly LQAG01 (sample SAMN04331584, study PRJNA305678) | bioreactor metagenome | isolation source: bioreactor_3 inoculated with Wadden Sea sediment 1st replicate of a... | place: Germany:Bremen
AAGCCAGCGAAGCTGGTAAGCTTTCCCAGTTTTGGCCAACACAAAGGGACCCGGGTGCAGGTGGTGTGCATAGGCATTCAGTCACTGATGTGTGTAGGATTTCAGTCGGGGACACGTCTCCGATTGAAGTCCTGCATGCATCTGTGCCTGACGCGCCTAGCACGCTACCTGTATCCGGTCCCGCACGTTCGCCAATAACAAAAAACTCATCTACTGAGCGTCATCTTCCAAGAACTTAAGAATCCCTTTGTCAATCACATTCTTGCTGACATTCTCAATATGCTCATTGGTCAACTTCTCAGCCAGTATAAAATCCCCTTGCCTGAGGGATTCCACAATCAGCTTATGCTCTTGGATGGAAGCTTTTGCCCGGTCCAAGGAGTTCAGGGACTGCCGTCTGACCCTTTGGGCATAGTGATGGAAGTCAGACAGCACATGTCTCAGGATGCGGCTGCCTGACAGATCGTAAGGAGTTCGTGAACTTGTTGTCAAGTTTATAGAGCTGTTCCAGATGCTCCTTTTCAAGGTGGAATTCAGAGAGGACGATCATCTCTTCAAAGGTATCCAGCTGCTCTTTGGTGATGTTCTTTGCGCACATCCCGGCAGCAAGCCCTTCGATACGGCTGCGTATCAGATAGATGTCCCTGATATCCTCCGCATTGATTCCGTTGACAATGGCTCCTTTGTTGGGAATGATGGTCACCAGCTCTTCAAGTTCCAGCTGGCGCAGCACCTCTCTGACAGGCGTCCTGCTGACCCCCAGTTCCCTTGAAACCTTAGATTCTATAATGCTTCGCCTTTTTTGTATTTTCCGGTCAGAATGTCTTCGCGGATTTTGTTGAAAACTCTGCCACGCAGCGAGTACTTGTCCGTCACTTCACTTTGCAGATTGTATTTGTCCAAGTCGAAGCCCCCTTCAATCAGATTACAGCTTTTCGATCGTCTCCATGATATAGTCTGCGAATTCAGCACTTGTCGCACCAGTATTCCTACCGGTCATCGTAAGTTTCTTCTCTGTCATACCACAGATATCCAGTGCCTTCAGCAGTTTTTCGCCTTCAACCGTATATCCTACATGGTTCAACAGCATAGCTCCTGCACGGATGATGCTTGAAGGGTCAGCATAGATATCTCTGCCTTCCTTGACCATACGCGGAGCTGAACCGTGGATGGCCTCAAACATCGCGTACTCTTTACCGATGTTGGCGCTGCCTGCTGTACCGACACCACCTTGGAATTCGGCGGCTTCATCAGTCAGGATGTCACCATACAGGTTTGGAAGTACCATAACCTGGAAGTCGGAACGGCGTTTCTCGTCAACGAGTTTCGCCGTCATGATATCGATGTACCAGTCATCCATCTCGATGCCTTCATAGTCTTTGGCCACTTCCTTGCAGATATCAAGGAATTTACCATCCGTCGTCTTGACGACATTGGCTTTTGTTACACATGTCACTTTCGTCTTGCCGTTCTTCTTGGCGAATTCAAAAGCTGAACGGGCAATCCTTTCAGCTCCCTGAGTCGTAATGACCTTGAAGTCAAAAGCGATATCATCAGCGATGGTGATACCTTTGCTGCCAAGGACATAAGCACCTTCGGTATTCTCTCTGAAGAATGTCCAGTCGATGCCGAGTTCAGGCACCTTGACAGGTCTTACGTTGGCAAAAAGGTCAAGCTCCTTACGCATTGCTACATTGGCGCTTTCAATGTTCGGCCATTCATCACCTTTTCTTGGTGTCGTTGTAGGACCTTTCAGGATCACATGACACTTCTTCAATTCCACAAGCACATCATCCGGAATCGCTTTGTTCACTTCTGCTCTTTTCTCAATGGTCAAGTCCTTGATTTCACGGATTTCAACCTTACCTGCAGCAATATCGTCCTTCAAGAGGTATTCGAGAATTCTCTGCGCTTGTCCAGTGATAGCCGGACCGATGCCGTCTCCACCTACCGTTCCGATAATCAGTTTATCCAAGGACGCATAGTCCACAAAGTCCTTTTGTTTTTCATCTGCTCTACACGTTCCATTTGCTCTTTACAATTCGTTTCAAATGCTTTAAGTAATCCATAACTCTTCCTTTCTCTACTCCGTTGAATTTAATGTTAATAGTTTTTCAGTTTATCATCAGGGCATCGGTCAGACCGACGCGTCCAATTCGCTTTGGCCTCTTCTATTGTCTGTCTTGAATATAAATACCTAGTCCAGCATCTTTATCCAACCACAGTACAATTGTATACAATAGTACATGTATTGTCAAGGGCTGGTATTTGATGTAATTTTCTGACAAATTTACTTTTTTATCCACAATGTCCACATAGTTATACACAACTCCACCAATTAACCGACTGTTTACATTTTTTTTACAATTTCTTATCCTCCGAATGCAACATTTGCTTCATTTCACTGCTTATGCACAGCATTGCTCCTTCCAACATAAAAAAAATGCATGAATACTTGCAGCTTCAAAGATGCTACAAGTATCATGCATTTTTATTCATCGCTTTTGTTCAATTGTACTCATTAATACTATTTGACCACGATATTGATGATTTTCTTGGGGACGACAATCTCCTTGACGATGGATTTGCCTTCAAGTCTCGCAGCAATCGCTTCTTTTGCGACTGTCAGGACCGTATCCTTGTCAGCATCGGCATCCACGACAACCGTCGCTCTCACCTTACCGTTGATCTGTACCGGCATCTTGATCTGCTCGTCCTTCATCTTTGAAAGATCATATACAGGCCACTCGGTTTTAAAAACAGTCGTTTCATGTCCAAGCTGCTCCCAAAGTTCCTCTGAAATATGAGGCGCAAATGGCGCCAGCAGCCTTACTAGCGTTTCCAGAGTTTCCTTGTCGACACCATCATTTGCATTGGCATATGCTCCCAGCTTGTTCGTATATTCCATGAACGCACTGACCGTCGTATTCAGGTTGAACTTGTTCAAACGCTCAGTCACTTCATATATCAACGTATTGCGAAGCTTCTCAAGCTCTTTGGTCACCTTCACGTCCTTGTCGATATTGTCAGTGACAAGCTTCCAGATCTTGTTCATGAAACGGTAGACACCTTCGATACCACGGTCATCCCATTCGGAATCCAGTTCAGGCGGCCCGACAAAAAGCTCATACATACGCAGGGAGTCACACCCGTAGTTTCCACCAGCTCATCCGGTGAAACCACATTACCCTTGGACTTGCTCATCTTCGCACCGTTCTTGCAGATCATACCCTGGTTGAACAGTCTGGTGAATGGTTCCTCAAAATCCACTACACCGATGTCATAGAGGAACTTCGTATAGAATCTGGCATACAGCAGGTGCAGCACCGCATGCTCGATACCACCGACATACATGTCAACCGGCAGCCATTTCTTGGCGGCTTCTTTTGAGACGAGTTCCATATCATTATTCACGTCCACATAACGCAGGAAGTACCATGAGGATCCTGCCCACTGTGGCATGGTATTGGTTTCTCTTTTGGCAGGCTTGCCACAGCATGGGCATGTTGTGTTGACCCATTCATCGATTGCGGCAAGGGGTGACTCACCCGTTCCCGTAGGTTCATAGCTTTCAACATCCGGAAGCAGAACCGGCAGTTCCTCTTCAGGAACCGGAACGATACCGCAGTACGGACAATGCACGACCGGAATCGGCTCACCCCAGTATCTTTGACGTGAGAACACCCAGTCTCTCAATTTATAGTTGGTCGTCTTCTTTCCGATACCCTTGGCCTCGACATAGTCGCCGACTTTTTCCTTGGTTTGATCGGATGGCAATCCATTGAATTCACCTGAATTGATCATGACTCCGACTTCTGTAAAGGCTTCTTCCAATTCAACTTCCACACCGTCTTTAGCAATGACCTGTACGATTGGAAGATCGAAGGCCTTGGCAAACTCGAAGTCCCTTTCATCATGGGCGGGTACACACATGATGGCACCCGTACCGTAATCCGACAGCACGTAATCTGCAACCCAAACCGGAACCTTTTCATTGTTCAGCGGATTGATGGCATAGGAGCCGGTGAAGACACCGGTCTTCTCCTTTTCCTGCAAACGGTCGACATTGGATTTCATGGTTGCTTCATGAATATACTTCTCAACCGTTTCACGTGTTTCATCCGTCACCAGGCTGTTGATGAGTTGATGCTCAGGTGCCAGGACCATGAAGGTCGCGCCATAAAGCGTATCCGGTCTGGTCGTAAAGACTCTGATCTTCTCATCACTGCCTTCAAGGGTGAAGTCGACTTCAGCACCGTAGGATTTACCGATCCAGTCGGACTGCATCTTCTTGACCTTATCCGGCCAATCGAGAGACTCAAGGTCATTCAGCAGTCTTTCCGCATAGGCTGTGATCTTCAGCATCCACTGTCTCAGGTTCTTCTTGGTGACGTCTGAACCGCAACGCTCACACTGACCGTTGACAACCTCTTCATTGGCAAGACCGGTCTTACAGTCAGGACACCAGTTGATCGGCATTTCCTTTTCATACGCCAATCCTTCCTTGAACATCTTCACAAAAATCCATTGCGTCCATTTATAGAATCCCGGATCCGTTGTGCTCAACTCTTTTGACCAGTCATACACAGCGCTGATTTCATGCAGCTGCTGCTTAAATTTTGCAATGTTCTGATCCGTTGCCTTCGCAGGGTGAACCCCCATCTTGATGGCGTAGTTCTCGGCAGGCAGACCGAACGCGTCCCAACCCATGGGGTGCAGAACATGATATCCCTGCATGATTTTATAACGGCTCCAGACGTCACTCAGCACATAACCTCTCCAGTGACCTACATGAAGACCGCTGCCTGACGGATACGGAAACATATCCAGGCAGTAATAGTTTTCCTTGTCATCAGACGGCGTATTGACCGGATGCTGTTTCCAGTACTCACGCCATTTTTTTTCGATTGTTTTATTGTTATAATTTTGTAGACATTTTGCCCCTCCTTCTTTATTCCCTGTTTATTCTTCCGCCTCATCAACGATATAGTTGATGAGTACAAGACCTTCATGGCTCTCATCGACGACGGCTTCAACGGTCTCTCTGACCATACCCGATGCCTTGCTGACTGCATTGCATTTCACCAGATAAGTGAAGTCTCCAAGCTTTTCCACCGTGTCCACCTCAAGGTCGACATCCCACTCACCGCCTTCAACGATCACGGAATACATGTCATCCTCATAGCTGATTCCCAGTTCTTCATATCCTTCGAACACATCGAGCTGCCGGTAAAAATACTCCTGAATCACACTGATGACATGGTCTGCAGGTATGAAAAGAATGAAATTCTCGTAATCAAACCTCAGCTCTTCACGTTCATACTGCATAATATAGGATAAGGCAAACAGCGTCATGGCATCTGCACCGATATTGCCGCTTTCCTTATCCACGCCTTCATAGAAATAATAATTGAAATAGAAATCTTCCAGATATGCCTGCAGAATCCCGATAGTCTCTTCGTCTTCGACAACCAGCGGTTCGATACCTTCAAATGCGGAAAAATCAAATTCCACCGGCTCGCTTGCAAATTCATAAACATCATCCACAGGAGTTTCCATCTTATTTTCATCTGAGGTATCCGAAGGTTCATCCTTCTCACCGGATTCTGACGGAGCTTCGTTATCCTCAGGATTTTCATCTTCTGAATCAGTCAGATCTGAAGCTGTCGTCGGTTCCGTATCATCTGTCACATCGGTTTCCTTATCTTTATAGACATCTTCTGATGCATCTCGGTTGCAGCCGATCAAAAGGATCAGCATCATCAGCATCAGCAAGGTATTAAAAACTCTTCTCATAATTTGCATACATGCATCAAGTGGGTTTTGATATGCACTTGATGCTCTCTCCTTTCTTCAATGGCATGTGCATTGGTCAATCCATTTGATGCACAAACCAAAGGTTGAAAGCTGCTTTCAACCTTCTCGAGCAAAAATAAAAGGGTAAGCACACAACGCTTCAAGCTATTATAGCATAGCCTCAAAGTTGCTTCAAGTCCAATACTGACGAAAAGCTGCCGTATGGCAGCTTCGAATGCTTTACGATTTTTTGATGTAGAACACAGCCAGTACTCCCGGTCCTGCATGGGTTCCGATCGTAGCTCCAATCTCCGATATCAGGACCGGTTTATCCCAGGAAAACTTATCCTTGAATGCCTCGACGAACTGCCGTGCAAACGCTTCATCATCACTGTGAGCTACGGCTACGAATCCGTTCCTGTCAAGATCAAACGTCTTTTCCATATGTTTCAGGTAATAGGGTATGATTTTCTTCCTGCCCCTGACCTTACCGATTGGCTGGGTGATGGCATTTTCCACATTCAGAACCGGTTTGATATTAAGCAGTTCCGCCACGAAGGCCTTCGACGCTTTGATCCGGCCGCCCTTCTTGAGGTATTCCAGTGTATCAACACAGAAAAGATGCTCGATTCTATTCTTCGTCATCGGCGTAATGGTTTCCACGATTTCATTCACCGTATGTCCTGCTTCAATCATCTCGGCTGCCATCACTGCCAGGTATCCGGTTCCCATGCATAGCATGTTGGAGTCGATCACCCGAATCCTGTCCGAATCCAGCTCTTCTCTTGCCAGCATCGCTGACTGGCAGGTTCCGCTAGCTCCCGACCCTATCGTTATACAGAGTACATCATCACCCTGTTCGAGTATCTCGGAAAACGCTGCTATGAATCGTTCAGGCGGCACCTGAGATGTACTCGGCATTCCTTCAGATGCAGCCAGTTTCCTATAGAATTCCTTCGGACTCAACTCTTCTCCATCAAGATATTCGCTGTCTTCAAATATGACCGACAAAGGAACAATCCTGATTCCATAACGCTCTATCATATCCTTCGGTAAATCACCCGAACTGTCAACTACCAAACGAATCGCCATACTCTACCTCTTTTCCTTTATAGTTCAACATCCATGAATCCTTCATAAAATTCCTTGATATCAGCTTCCGGCAACGGTCTTGAAATCAGATATCCCTGAATCGCATCGCAATTGGAAGCCTTGAGATATCTGAACTGTTCAGCCGTTTCCACACCCTCGACCAGCACATCGAGTCCAATCTTCTGAGCCAGCAGAATGATGCCTCCTGTCAGTTCCTTATCATGAGGGCTGCTTGATACTTCGTTGATGAAACTCTTGTCAATCTTCAGCACATCCACCGGCAGCTTTCTCAGATAATTGAGGGATGAATATCCAGTCCCAAAATCATCCAGGCATATCCTGACACCCTTTTTCCTGAGTATGTTGAGTTTTTCCGTATTCTTGTCAAGGGACTGCATCAGGGCGGTCTCCGTGATTTCAACGCTTACTGCCTCGTAAGGGATTCCGAAATTATCGATGATGTGGCTCACCGTCTCCACAAAGTCATTCTGCATGAGCTGAACAGGCGAAACGTTGATGCTGACATAGAAATCCATTTCGTGGGTATGTCTCATCTGTTTGATGAAACGAGCTGATTTTCTAAACACCCAGTCGCCCAGCTTACCGATCAATCCCATCTGTTCTGCTACAACGATAAATTCTGATGGGGGGATGAATCCCTTGACATCATCCTTCCATCTTATCAGTGCCTCAAAACCGTGAATCCTTTTCTGCTTGAGGGAATAGAGAGGTTGATAGTACATGCTGAACCTGTCACTTTCAATAGCCTCCCTGATGTTATGCTGGATATATATCCTATTCTCCATAGCTTCATTCAATGCGACATCATAGATCTCATAACGGTTCTTGCCATGCTTTTTCGCATCATAAACGGCATTGTTGCACCGGTTCAGAAGCACACCTAAAGCCGTTCCGTTTTCAGGATACTTGGCAATACCGATGCTGACGGTGATATAAATGGAACGGTCCTTCAACCTGAATCTTTCTTCAAAAAAGCCGAGCACCTTCTTCGCGGTCAGCTCGATATCACTGCTCTTGTGAAGACCGGTACAGATGATGATAAATTCATCACCGCTGACTCTGCCGAGAAAACAATCCTCGCTGATCGAACCTTTGAGCCTGTCCGCAATCATCTTCAACAGTTCATCTCCAACCTCATGTCCATAAGTATTGTTGATGAATTTAAAATTATCCACGTCAATCAACAGTACCGATCCCGGTGTGCCTTCATCAACACCATCCCCGAAAGATTTTGCCAGTTTTCTTTCCAGGACAATCCTGTTCGGCAATCCCGTCAAATGGTCCTGATACGCAAATTGTTCCAGTTGCTGTTCATAGACCATCGATGCGGTGATATCACTGTGGCTTCCAATGATTCCCGAAATCTCACCATGCTCCCCGATAACCGCCTGCGCCTTCTCTTCAATATACGTCGGGTTTTCCTGATCCGTGCAGCAGCTCAGTATGAGTGAGTAGTTTTCCAACAAGCCTTTCAACAGTTCCGACTGAAGTTTGATCACCTTTGCCTTTTGAACCATATCGAGATGGCTGTAGAATAGGTCAAGGGTTTTTGATTCTTCAATCTCCCCAACCGACTCCTTGCCAACCTGTTCAAAGAGATTCATATACCACTCACTGTTGACATAAACCTGTTCACCCTGCGCATTCTTCTCCCACATCCCGCTGTGGCTCAAGTCGAATACATTCTTATATCTATCCTTGCTTTCTTCGATGATCCGATTCTTCCTCGTGAGACTTTCATAACTCTCCCGCAGTTCCTCTTCGGAAGCTTCAAGAGTTTCATTCATCGCAATCATCTCTTCATACAGCGCTGAAAGTTCCTCATTGTTCTCATGCAGACTCGATTCGACGGCCTTTCGCCGCTGGATATTGAGAAACATGACTACAATGGTGATCAGCATGATGGCAATGACTGCAACTGCAGTCAGGATCAGTTCCCTGTTCCTGTCAAGGAATGATACGGGTTTATTGATGAAATGGACATCTACAGGAAGTTTGTCTCTGTCGATTCCATACTCGATCATCATTTCATAGTCGATGATCGTCCGATTGACACTCTTGTCACTCAGTGGAGGTATGCTTTGAATATCTTTGCCATCCAGAATACGTTTAGCCATTTCACCTGCTCTGATTCCCTGCAGGTAATGATCAACGACAACACCACCGAGCATACCGCTTCCGATACCATGGTTATAGAAATGGTAAATTGGTATCATGGAATGGTGCTCGATGAAATCCAATGATTCATAAAATGACATGGATTCACCTTCACGGTCACTATATGCGGAAAGCATTACAAGAATTGTCTCATCGTCATAGCCATGTAAACGGTCTGCCAGTTCATCATAACTCAATTCCGTCAAATCATCCACTTTAAATACAACTTGAGAATAAATATCCTCAAATTCCAACATCTGTACCAAGTCGCCTTGTCCACTCGGAGTCCTGTCCACCACAATGACAACCTGATCTGCATCAGGATTCAGTGTCATCGCAAGGTCAAGCGTCTCTTTCATGGATGTAGACTCAACGACACCGGTAATATTTCCCATGGAATAGGCCTTCTCGACTCGCTGCAGATCATTGATGCCAAGAAAAATAATCGGAACACCTTCAAACAGACGTTTCTGATTATCCATGGCATATTGAAGAGCATTGTCATCTCCTACAACAACGAGGTCATAGGGATCCAGTTGACTGAGCTTATAGTCCATCCTCGCGTAGAAATTCGACATGTTCACTTCATCGTAAAAACGCTTTGAATCCATAAATTCAATATCCATAAGGTACTTGTCTTCAGGCATGGCATCCTTCAGACCTTTCAGCTGACTTGAAAAGGTTGGAAATGAGGAATGATATGAACTGATGAAGAGGATACGCTGCTTCTCAAATTCAGCATAATTCCTCTTCTCTCTGGAAGCATCAAGAACAAAGGCATTCGTCGCCATCATTATGAAAACAAGCAAAATAAACACCCATCGTTTCGATGCGTATTTCCTTTTCTTCATATTATATGGACTATCATTTCGAATCTGTTTGAATCCCGACTTCAGCTGTTCTGACATATAATTCCTCCGATAGCCTCTCATTATCCTACATATATTATATCAAAAAATACAATATTTTCAATCTAACTGAAAACAAACTGTTTCAATTCATTGATATGGTTGATACCAATCAGTCTGACATCTGATGTTGCATCCAAGTCCTTCCGGTTGATTTTCGGCAGGATGATCGTCTTGAAGCCCAGCTTGACAGCTTCTTTGACCCTGCTTTCCGCGAAGGTGATCCCTCTGACTTCACCCGTCAGTCCCACTTCACCCATGATGACCGTCTCTGGCGCCACCGCCATATTGAGAATGCTGGAGATGATTGCAGACAATACCCCCAGGTCAAGGGAGGGCTCATTCATCTTGATGCCGCCTGCGATGTTCACGTAGCAGTCATTATCCACGAGAGACAGTCCGTATTTCTTCTCGATGACAGCGATGAGCATCATGATACGGTTATAATCCGCTCCGGTCACCGTACGTCTTGGCATATTGAAGGACGTATAGGATACCAGCGACTGAACCTCAACAAAAATCGGCCTGGATCCTTCCATTCCGCAAACCACCAGTGATCCGGGTTCATTGACAGGCCTTCCCGAAAGCATGTACTCCGATGGATTCAGTACTTCCGCAAGGCCTTTAGCTCCCATCTCGAAGATCCCCATCTCGTTGGTTGAACCGAAACGGTTCTTCACCGCACGAAGCACACGGTAAGAGGCATTCTTGTCACCCTCGAAATACAAAACGGTATCAACCATATGCTCCAGAATCCTAGGACCGGCAATGGCGCCGTCCTTCGTCACATGACCGACGATGAACGTCGCAATATTCAGCTGCTTGGCCAGTCGCATCAAATGAGCCGTCACTTCCCTTACCTGCGAAACGCTTCCGGGTACGGATGTGATGACGTCACTGTACATCGTCTGGATGGAGTCCACCATCAGAATATCCGGTTTTTCCTTGACAATGACCGATTCAATCGTCTCCATATTGGTTTGGGTGTAAAGAAGCACGTTCTCTGTGGCAACGCCGAGCCGAGTCCCTCTCAGTTTGATCTGATGCAGGGATTCTTCTCCGGAGATATATAGGATTTTCTTTTTCGTGTTTCCCAGAGACTCGCAGATCTGAAGGAGAAGGGTGGACTTCCCAATCCCCGGATCACCTCCGACAAGTATCAGAGAACCTTCAACAATCCCACCGCCGAGAACCCGGTCAAGCTCCGCAATCCCCGTCGCCATCCGTTCCGCCTCAGAAGTGGATATCTCCTTGAATTTCAGCGGTTTGGCGTCTTTATAGTGCAGCTTGCCACTCACTTTCTTCGTATGAGCTTTTTTCTCAACCTTCACTTCTTCCACCAAAGCGTTCCATTCCCTGCATGCAGGGCACTGCCCCATCCACTTGGATGTTTCGTTGCCGCAAAATTTGCAGACGAACACCGTCTTATGCTTTGCCATATACCCTCCTGTCCCATAGCCGGTCAAAAACTATAATAAGGTAGAAATGGAAGCTACAGGGTAGCTTCCATCCGTTCCATTCATTATTCGAATCCGATATTACAACTTCTTAATTTCCACATGCTGTGCACCGTTGGCAAAATCCACACTGAAACTGATCTTGCCCGCAAGATTCGATGTCACATTACCCAGGTTTATATTATTGACGTACACTTTGTAGTCCTGATCCGCTTCCAACTCAACGGTAACCTGAGCATCTTCAGCACTGCCCTCGACAGTGAAATCCATCGTCTCGCTATTCAGCGTGAGATCACGTACAGTCGTTCCAGGTACTGATTCATATAGTAACCTTCCGTTCTTCTCGAGTCGGGTAATTTGATTGTGCGACTTCACCTTATAGATGTCACCCGCCAATTCAAATCCTTCAAGTTTCTGCTTGTCCACTGAATTATGGTTACCAAAGCTAATGGCATTGTTCTCATTAACTTCAATCAGATTTTCCAAACCTGCCATGACTTACCTCCTATTTATACTATTATGTCTATCACCTTCTAGACTCACTATCATTATAAATGATTTCCCTCTGAATTGCTAGTGCAATCCAAAGGGAATCCCTTTTTTTATGTAACGCATTACTCTGTTGCAGTATCCGCTTTCACCTCGAATTCAATGGCGTCTTCGATGCATACGACATCCACTTCATCACCTTCGCTGATCTTACTGTCAAGGATCTCTTCCGCGAGCCGGTCCTCAATCTTTGACTGGATAGCCCGTTTTAGAGGTCTGGCTCCATAGACTTCCTCATAGCCTTCCTTTGCGATGTATTCCCTCGCGGTGTCATCCAGGTTCAGGACAATCTTAAGGTTGTCAAAGAGCCTCTTGGCAAGCTGGCCGAACATGATGCCGACGATTTCCCTGATATTCTCGACGGTCAGAGAGTGGAATACGATGACCTCATCGATTCTGTTGAGGAATTCCGGACGGAAGAGTTTCTTGACTTCATCCATCACTCGTGTCTTCATATCCTGGTAGTTCGTCTCTTTGCTGTCGTCCTGAGTGAATCCCAGCTTTTTGGGTGCAACGATGTTTCTTGCACCGATATTGCTTGTCATGATGATGACGGTATTCTTGAAATCGATTCTTCTTCCCTGGGCATCTGTGATATGGCCGTCATCCAGGACCTGCAGCAAGATATTGAAAACATCCGGATGGGCTTTTTCCACCTCATCGAAAAGGATGACGGAATAAGGCTTGCGGCGGATCTTCTCACTGAGCTGACCGCCCTCATCATAACCCACATATCCCGGAGGGATCCGATCAGTTTCGAAACGCTGTGTTTCTCCATATATTCGGACATGTCCACACGGATCAGCGATTCCTCATCTCCGAAAAGAGCCTCAGCAAGTGCCTTCGACAGCTCTGTCTTACCTACTCCTGTCGGTCCGAGGAACAGGAACGAACCAATCGGACGCTTCGGATCCTTAAGGCCCACCCGTCCTCTTCTTATGGCTTTGCTTACCGCCACGATGGCTTCGTGCTGTCCGACGACCCTTTCATGAAGTACAACTTCTAGGTTCTTCAGACGTTTGCCTTCCTCCTGTGTCAGTTTCTGTATCGGTATGGAAGTCCAACCGCTGATGATACTGGCAATCACCTCTTCACTCACAACCAGGGATTTTTCCTGATTGGAAGATTCCCATTCGCCTTTGAGCTGTTCCAGCCTTTCCTTGACCGAGGACTGTCTGACTTTGATTTCTCCTGCCTTTTCATAAGCCTCTGTCTTGATGGCTGCTTCCTTCTCATCCTCCAGCGATTCGTACTCCTTCTCCAGCTCCTTGATCTCGGGAGGGGCTGTGTAGGTACGCAGCCTGACCTTGCTTGAAGCCTCATCGATGACATCGATGGCCTTATCGGGCAGAAACCTGTCGGTGATATACCTGTTGCTGAGCTTCACCGCCTGCTCGAGGGCCTCATCTGTTATCTTGACATTATGATGGTCTTCATACATGGTCCTAAGTCCGAAAAGGATCTTAACAGCTTCCTCTTCAGAAGGCTCCTCCACCTTGACCGGCTGGAACCTTCTTTCAAGAGCGGGGTCCTTTTCAATGTGTTTTCTGTATTCATCCATGGTTGTCGCACCAATCAGCTGGATTTCTCCTCTTGCAAGCGACGGTTTCAGTATGTTCGACGCATCGATGGCGCCTTCGGCAGCACCCGCCCCGACGATGGTATGCATCTCATCGATGAAGAGGATGATGTTGCCGACTTCCTTGATCTCAGCGATGGCTTTCTTGATTCTTTCCTCGAATTCACCCCGGTATTTCGAACCTGCCACCATGGAGGAAAGGTCAAGGGACACCACACGCTTCCCTTTCAGAAGTTCCGGAATGTTTCCATCCACGATGCGCTGGGCCAGCCCTTCCGTAATCGCCGTCTTACCCACACCGGGCTCACCGATCATACACGGATTGTTCTTGGTCCTTCTGCTGAGGATCTGAATGATCCTTTCGATTTCCCTTTCCCTGCCAATAATCGGGTCGAAACTGCCATTCTTGGCATCCATTGTCAGGTCATGGCTGAACTGGTCCAGGGTCGGAGTGTTGGATTCCTCTTCCTTCTTGTTGTTCTGCTTCAGCTTCTGGGATTTCGATTCCTTACCTATAGTTCTTAAGATATCATTGTAGATTTTCTGCTTGGATCCGCCTACAACTTCAATGAGTCTGGTTGCCATGGAGTCCTGCTCCTTCAGAATGGCAATAAGGATATGCTCCGTACCGATCTGGCTCGTATTCATGTAAGAGCTTCCTTCAGTGATAACTCCAATATTTCCGTACCCTTGGTGTGAATCCTTCAGGTTCCTTGATCTGCACCTGATTGGTTGCTATCAGGTCCCTGATCTGCTCTTCAATCATCGAATAAGTGATTCCCTGATTCATAAGCACCATGGATGCCACGCCGTCTGTCACATCCAAAAGTCCGAGAAGAAGGTGTTCTGTACCTACATAGGCATGACCGATTTCCTTTGCGATTTCTTTGGATCTATTGATTGCGGTTTGTGCTTTTTCCGTGAATCTTCCCATCATAATATCAACCTCCTTTTATGTCCGGTATCATTGAACGTATATAGGACGCCCGGGCAATATCCCTTTCGGTCGCGTCCATTGCCTTGTCCCTGATCTTCTGTAGATTTGCCGACTGTATGTTTGTCATCGCATCAAGAATATTGAAGCCGCCCTGATGATCCGTCTTCAGTATTCCCAAATCGATGCCCAGCTTCAGTTCCGACAGTAATGTCATCGCTTCTTTCGAAGACAATATTCTTGCATGTTTCAGTATACCATAGGATCGGTAAATTGAATCCTCAAATTCCAATCTTTTTTCATTCAGCAGCCGGTCTCTAACTGCCAACTCCTGGTTCACAACCTGAGTGGTCACAGAATTCAGGTTATCGATGATCTCCTTTTCATTCAATCCAAGCGTCACTTGATTGCTCATCTGATAGACACTGCCGCTGGGTTCGGTACTTTCACCGTATAATCCTCTATAGGTAATTCCAAACTTGCCGATAGCTTCCAGAATGACCCTCAACTGCCCTATGGCTTCAAGCGCAGGTACATGAATCATATACGAGGCTCTCAATCCCGTCCCCACATTCGTCGGACAGGCAGTCAGATATCCCAGCTCACTGCTATAGGCATAATCCAGATACTCCTCAAGATAGTCATCGAGAGCATCCGCCTTCCCGTAAGCGGTTTCCAAATCGGCTCCATAACCCATAGCCTGGATTCGCAGATGGTCCTCTTCGTTGACCATCATGCTCATGCTTTCATCCTCATTCAACAGCACGGCAGTCGGTATCTTCGAATTGATCAGGTTATAACTGATGGTATGCTCCTCCATCATGGCCACCTTCTCAAGGGTAGACAGTCCCTTCATCTCAATCATCCTGTACGCTGCGCCAGCGGTTTCACCGGTTTGGTCCTTCAGGTCACGAAACAGGTTCTTCACTTCATCAACAACCTTCTGTCCTCCAGAGATATCAAGATGGTTGGGGAACGGATAATCCCTAAGGTTTCTGGCCAGCCTGATTCTACTGGAAATGATGACCGATGTCTCCCGAGAGCCGCAATTTTGATACCACTTTTTCATTGCTGACCCTCCTTCAGTACCCGCAGCTCGTCCCTGATTCTTGCCGCTTCCAGATAATCCTCCTGCATCAGCGCAATCTTAAGCTGTGCTTCAAGGCTGTTGATGTTCTCCTGGAGAGCCACCTTTTCATTGAGTCTTTTAGGTCTCTTTCCGGTATGTTTGATACCACCATGAACACTTTTTACAATCTGTATCACATAGGGCTTATATACTTCATAACACTTGTCACAGCCGAATTTCGACATTCTCTTGAAGTCCTCAAGGGTCATTTTGCATTTCGGACATATGACTCCCTGTTCCTTGACGACCTCAGTTCCGCTTTCACCCATTTTGAACAGCCCGCTCAGCAGCTGATGAAACTGTCGTCGTTATTTATAGTGCCTTCTAGTTCCCTCGCACAGGAACTGCACAAATGCATCTCAACCTTCTTACCATTGACAATCTGCGTAATAAATACGGTCGCATTCACCTTATGACAACTTTCACAAATCATCACACACCTCCTGACAACTGGGTTTCATCTGATCAGGATGAAAAAACTTTATGATATAAGCATATTATACCATAAAGCTTTTTATATTACTGTACATTATAGGTATCCAAAATCTCCAAAAGCATCTCTTCCGTCAGCATACCGGGAAGAGCACCAAGAACCTTGCCTTGCTTGTTGATGAAGTAAGTGGTTGGAAATCCCGATACCGGATATGTATCCAGTGCCTTGCCGTCAAGGTCCAAAACCATCGGCATGGTCCATCCTTCTTCTTCGTACCACTCGATGACAGCATCCTTGCCGGCTTTTTCCGTGGTTGTCGCATTAACCAGCAGGATGACAAAATCATCACCTTCATACTCAGAATACACCTTCTCCAGATCCGGCATTTCTTCCATACAGAACTTACACCATATGCCGAAGAAATTCAACGCGATGAACTTCCCTTCATAATCGGATATCCTAACCGGATTCCCATCCTTGTCAACCAGCTCGAGGTCAATGTAGTCCTGTAGCTCCTCTTCTGCTGTTGCTTCAGCTTCCGTTTCAGCTTCCGTTTCCTTTTCCGTTTCCTTTTCCGTTTCTGCTGCCGCAGCGCTTTCATCTATTACCGCCTCATTACCGCAACCTGCAAAACCGAATGCGAGAAGCGCCAACAAGCTTAAAGCCGCCAATATTCTTTTCATAACCGCAACCTTCCTTTCCATCTATCCATATCAAGCATATTTACAGCACATACACCTTGTTCATCAGCATCAATATTCCCATGACGGTCAGAATGACGCCTGAGACAAACTTGATGATGCCGAGATATCTGTTCATCGATTTCAAACGCTTCGCCATCGTACCCGCAACGATTGCCGAGATGAGGAACGGCACAGCGAATCCGGCTGAGTAGATCAGCATCAGTCCGCCTGCTCTCAGATAATCCTTCTGAAACGAAGCGATCAGGGATATGGATGCCACTATCGGTCCGTTGCAGGCTGACCAGCCAAGGCTGAATGTGAAACCCAACACAAAGGACTTAATCAGGTTTGGAGAGTATCGGCTATATACGTACTTCCTGTCCTTCTCTAAAAACGGAATCTTTTTCCCGGATGCAAAATAGACTCCGAAGAAAATCATGAGCAGTCCTCCGAAAATCCTGATTCCATCCTTGTTCATAAGGAGATAATCCGATATGAATTTCGCACCGAAACCAATCAGCAGATTCAAGGTGGATAGGCCAAGGACAAACCCAATACTGTTGACTATCAGTCTCATTCTTATCTTCCTGTGCACTTCCCCTGTCAACGCTTCTCCTGCAAGATAGCTGAAATAAAGGGGCAGTAGCGGAAGAACGCATGGAGAAAAGAAAGTGATGAATCCGTTGACCAGCGCTGTCGATGATGTAACATTGTTCATGTCAATGCCTCCAATGTAGTATTTGTAATCATTATAATATATAAATATATAAATGTAAAGGGTCTACTTGGATTCAACTTATTCATTTTCCTCATAGAGCTTCAAATATTGCTGCAGAACAAAGTGGGCTTTAATGCCCACGTTCCACCCACGGTGGATTGAATAGGATGTCTGACGGAAATTGCTCCCATGGAGCACTTTCCCAGTCCATAACAAAAGCCGCTGCTGTATTTGGCAACGGCTTCTTAAGTGTTCCATTCTGATTCCTATATCATATCAATCAGTCTTCAATGGTCATCTCGTCATAAAATTCCACGAATTCATCCCATTCCGGCTTACCGATAAGCTTCAGAGCGGAACGTGGATGCGTATTCATCTGACCGGTAATCATATAAGGTATGTCATATCCCCATTGAATACCTGCTTCTCTGAGTTTTGGAACGTCATCCTGGATGACTTTCAGAACCGGTCTCTGATCGTATTTCGGATTCTTCAGGAATCCCAGAAGCAACTCAAGCGGGCAGTTCCCTGCTCCACGTCCAAGGCTTGAGATTGTCGCATCCAGGTAGCTGACACCAATGGTCAGAGCCTCAATGGTATTGGCAAAAGCAAGCTGCTGATTGTTGTGGGCATGGATTCCGATGAACTTATTATATTTTTCCGCAATAGCAAGATATTTATTGGCCAGTGCACGAATCTGCTCGGGGTAGTATGCACCGAAACTGTCAACAAGGTATATGCCGTCCACATCAGTTTGTCCCAGCAATTCCAGCGCTTCATCCAATTCACTTTCCGTCACGTGGGATATCGCCATGATATTGACGGTTGTTTCATAACCCTTCTTATGGAAATCCGTTATCATCTCGACAGCCGAGGGGATCTGATGGATATAGCAGGCCGTTCTGATCATATCTACGACACTTTCCGATCTTGGGGCACATCATTTTCAAAATCGGTTCTTCCTACATCGGCCATGATTGAAACCTTCATGTCCGAATCATTGTTCCCTACGATCTTACGCAAATCCTCTTCAGTGCAAAACTTCCAAGGTCCGAACTCATCTTCGCCAAACATGCTCTTTGATGCCTTGTATCCGAACTCCATATAATCCACGCCCGCTTTTATGTTGGCATTATATACATTTTTCACAAACTGCTCATCAAATTTACAGTTGGTCATCAGACCACCGTCACGTATGGTACAGTCCAGAACCTTAATATCTTTCCGGTATGACAGCAGACTACCCTTTTTGTTTATTTGTTCTAACATTTCATCAACTCCTTCAAGAAACTTTCCACTTTAAAGTGTTAAAGTGAATGTTGGTTTCAAGTTTAACATTACTCCTCATGGATGTCAACCATTTTCTAGAGTTCTGCCAGCTCCCTGGCAATCTCTTCCTGTATCCTTGGAGGCAGGTATACATTTTCCACCTTATGCCTCTTGATGTAATCGATGGCAAGAACCGGCTCTGTAATGATCTTCACCTTCCGGCTCCGCACTTTTACCGTACATTCATTGGAAAAGAACAGAATCGGTATCGCACTGTATCTGAATCCCCTCTTCTTCAAAAAGACATCCATACCGATCTTATGACCGCTGATCTGCTTGATGGGATTGTACATGCGCTTGTAATACTTGTCACCGCTTCGCCCTATCTTGATTTTCTGAATATACGTATCGTCTTCCTTTCCGACGATAACTCCCTTGATATGCTTGCTTTCCATGATAAAGACACCATTCGGTCCAATGATGACAAAGTCGATCTGACTTGACTTCTTGCCATCCACCAAGTGGACATCACTCAAAACCTTATACAGATTCGGCAACTTAGACAAGAGCTCCAGCGCCTCTTTCTCACCTTCGAGGCCGAACCTGAGTATTTCCACATTGTTCAGGACCAGCATCATCCACACGATTGTCAGCGCAATCACAGGTATGGACAGGTACATCGTCTGCTTCAGCAGCAGGACGGATACAATGATCAACAAACCTCCCGCTACAATCTTCATATATGCTTTCCGAATGTCATGACGCAGGTGATTCGACCGTTTTACGATTTCAGCCATAGTAATTCTCCTTTTGTTCATTATATCGAAGGGAGTGAGAAAAAACAAGTTGGCTCTGGTGGTTGGGGACGGTGATCGTGCCTGCTTAAATAAATCAGTGTCTTTGTGGCCTGGCCTGGACAGAGAAAACGGTGGCATGTCCGACTAAATGGGCACTCGGGTCATCTGATGGATTTGGGATCTAAAGTCTGGGATGAAATCCCTGATTTTAGTCCCGAAACCATCTGTGCCCCGCACGCCCAGTGTCGGATATGTCACCGTTTTCGAACGCCTTGTGTCACCCACAAAGACAACTTATTCATTTAAACTACCTGCAATCGCCGCTGCGATTACTTCTTGATTCCAATATCCGTCCTAAACTGCTTATCCTTGAACTCCACTTCTTCAACAGCCTGATAAGCAACCGCCCTGGCTTCATCGATGTCTCCGCCGAATGCTGAAAGACCAAGAACACGTCCTCCATTTGTCAGGACCTTACCCGCGTCCAATTTGGTGCCGGCATGGAATACGATCAAGTTATCCTTATCCTTTTGATCTTCAAGACCTGAGATCTCATATCCTTTTGGTATGCGACAGGATAACCGCCGGATGCAAGAACGACACAAACCGTTGCCCTTTCATCCCATTCGAGTTCGATTTCATCAAGCTTGCCGTCGATGGCAGCTTCAACGATATCGATCAGATCCGTCTTCAATCTTGGCAGAACAACCTGCGCTTCAGGATCGCCGAAGCGTGCGTTGTATTCAAGAACCTTCGGTCCGTCTTCTGTCAGCATCAGACCGAAGAAAATAATACCTGTGAACGGTCTCCCTTCCGCCTTCATGGCATCAAGGGATTTCTGATAGATGTTATCCACACAGAACTGATGGACTTCATCCGTATAGAATTTACTTGGGGAGAAAGTTCCCATACCGCCTGTATTCAATCCCTGGTCATTGTCGAAGGCACGCTTGTGGTCCTGAGCGCTCACCATCGGGATGATGTGTTCCCCGTCGCAGAAAGAAAGCACGGAGACCTCCGGGCCGGAGATGAACTCCTCTACGACCAGGCTGTTGCCCGCATCACCGAACTTCTTGTCGATCATGATATCCTGGAGACCTGACATCGCATCCTCTTTGGTTTCACAGATCAGAACCCCTTTACCCAGTGCAAGGCCATCCGCTTTCAATACCGTCGGATATTTTGCGGTCTCAAGAAATGCCTTTGCCTTGTCCGCGTCTTCAAAAACCTCGTAGCCCGCAGTCGGGATATCGTACTTTTTCATCAGGTCCTTGGCAAACACCTTGGAACCTTCCAGGATCGCTGCATTCTTTTTTGGACCGAAAACCCGAAGACCCGCATCTTCAAATGCATCAACGACTCCCAGCATCAGAGGGTCATCCATACCGACAATGGTCAGATCAATCGTCTTCTCGGATGCAAAAGCCAAAAGCCCGTCAACATCCGTGGCCGACACATCAACACATTCCGCCAGTGCAGCTATCCCACCGTTACCCGGCGCGCAGAAGATTTCCGTCACCTTTGGATTTTGAGCAACTTTCCAAACGATGGCATGCTCTCTTCCACCACTTCCGATTACCAATACTTTCATATTATAATCCTTCCTTTATCTATCATTAACCAAAATGCTTCAGTATAATCCGTTACTGGCCTGTCTTGTATTTCTCTGACCAAACTTCGAATTCGTCGATTGCCTTTGGCAGCAATGTCCATTCAGCCTCTTCCATTACACGGCGCTGGAGTTCCTCAGGCGTATCGCCTTCCTTGACTTCAACCGCCTTTTGATACAGAATCGGTCCATTGTCGGTGATCTCATCCACGAGATGCACTGTGGCTCCCGTCACCTTCACACCTCTTTTTAACGCCTCTTCATGCACTTTCAAACCATAGAAGCCATCACCTGCAAAAGAAGGAATCAGTGCAGGGTGAATATTGATGATGCGGTTTCTGAATCTTCTGATGAAGTTATCATGCAAAATGACAAGATAACCCGCAAGCACGACAAGTTCCGCACCCGATTGCTCAATATGCTGTATCATTGCATCGGTGAACCCTTCTTTGTCTTCATAGTCCATCGGACGTATACATGCAGCATCGATACCGTTCTCTTTGGCTCTTTCAAGTGCATAGGCATTCTTGCGGTTGCTGATGACAGTAGTGATCTCAGTATTATTTATCTTACCATCCCTAATGGCATCAATGATGGCTTGCAGATTCGTTCCTCCCCCTGATACCAGCACTGCTATTTTTGGCATAGGTCAAGTCCTTTCTCGCCCTGCTTGATGGAACCGATGACATAACCTTTCTCACCGACAGCTTCCAAAGCCTTTAATGCTTTATCCGCATCCTTTGACGCGACTGCAACAATCATACCGATACCCATATTGAAGGTGTTGTACATATCCGTTTCCTTCAGGTCCCCTATATCCTTCATCAATTCAAAAATGCTGTGCACAGGCCATGTCCCAAGCATGACTTCCGCCCTTGTGCCTTCTTTGAGCATACGGGGGATATTCTCGATGAATCCGCCGCCTGTGATATGGCTGATCGCCTTGATTTCAACAGCTTCTTTAAGGGCTTTGACAGCGTTCACATATATTTTTGTCGGTTCGAGCAACGCATCTCCCAGCGTGGAACCAAGACTTTCGATTTCAACCGACAGTTTTTCCCTTGTAGGTTCAAACAGTTTTCTGACCAAGGAATAACCGTTGCTGTGGATACCTGATGACGGTAATCCGACCAGCACATCGCCCTCAACCAATTTTGATCCGTCGATGATCTTGGACTTGTCGACGATTCCAACTGAAAATCCGCCATATCATACTCATTTTCCGGATAGAATCCCGGCATTTCAGCGGTTTCCCCACCGATCAGAGCAGCTCCGGACTGTCGGCAGCCTTCGGCCACACCACTGACGATATTGGCGATCTTCTCAGGATAGTTCTTGCCGCAGGCGATATAGTCAAGGAAGAACAGCGGTTCTGCGCCCGCACAGATGATGTCGTTGACACACATCGCCACACAGTCGATACCGATGGTATCATGTTTGTCGAGCTCAAAGGCGACTTTCAGCTTCGTACCCACACCATCGGTTCCCGATACGAGAATCGGCTCTTCCATAGAGTATTTTGCCAATGAGTAGAGACCTCCAAAACCACCGATGTCATTGACGACACCGTCGTTATGGGTGGTCTTTACGTGTTCCTTCATCAATTCAACGGCTTTGTAGCCAGCTTCAACATCTACACCAGATTGTTTATAATCCATCACTAAATCTCCTCGTCTTCTATTGCTGTTGGGTATTTCCCATTAAAACACGCCGTACAGAAATTGCAGTTGGCACCATCCATCGTACTGATCAAACCCTCTTCACTGATGTATCCCAAACTGTCGGCACCGATCATCTCACGGATCTCGTCCACTGAATGTGTGCTGGCAACAAGCTTCTTGCGCTCAGGCGTGTCAATTCCGTAGAAACAGGAATGTGTAACCGGCGGAGAACTGATACGCACATGCACTTCTGTAGCTCCGGCTTCCCTAAGCAGCTTGACAATCTTTCCGGATGTCGTTCCCCTTACGATGGAATCGTCAATCATGACGACCTTTTTCCCTTCTATCTGGGAACGAATCGGATTCAGTTTCATGTGAACACCCATTTCACGCATTTCCTGTGCCGGCTGGATGAATGTACGTCCGACATAACGGTTCTTCATGAATCCATCAACCACCGGAATTTCTGATGCATCCGCAAAGCCGTTTGCAGCACTCAGACCTGAATCCGGCACACCGACGACAACATCCGCATCCACAGGGTGTTCCTCAGCAAGCACCTTACCGGCACGGTATCTTGACGTATAGACCTCCAGCCCTTCCATGACACTGTCAGGTCTTGCAAAATATATGTATTCAAAGCTGCACATGGCAGACTTTTCACTGGCATTTTCAAGCTCCATCGTATGTCCGCCTTTTTCATCGATGACGATGATTTCACCCGGATTGACATCGCGTACAAAATCGATTCCCAATGAATCGAAGGAGCAGGACTCCGATGAGAAGACGACCGCTCCGTCCTTACGTCCCATCACCAGCGGACGCATACCCAACGGATCCCTGGCAGCAATCAGCTTGTGTGGCGTCATGACAAGGAGGAATATGCTCCTTTGATCACACCCATAACCTCATGGAGCGCTTCCTCAATGGAATTGTAACGGATCCTTGCCCGTGACAAAAGTGCCGCAATGACTTCCGAATCTGTCGAGGTCTGGAAGATATGGCCTTTGGTTTCGAGTTCTTTCCTTAGAACCTTTGCATTTGTCAGGTTTCCGTTATGTGCAAGCGCCATATGTCCCTTGGTGTATTTGATGACAAGCGGTTGTGCGTTTTCGGCCATACTGTCTCCGGCGGTTGAATAACGGACATGTCCGATTGCCGTATTTCCCTTAAGATAATCAAGAACCACATCATCGAATATTTCAGCGACCATGCCCATCTCTTTTCTGTAAAGGATGGTCTTGTTATTGTTGACGGCAATTCCGGCACTTTCCTGACCTCGGTGCTGAAGTGAAAACAGTCCGTAGTAGGTCAGCCTTGAGACATCGATGTTGGTTCCATCCTTATAGACTCCAAAAACACCACATTCCTCGTTCAATTTATCCGACCATATTGAATCTTCTTTAATCAATCGACCATCCTCCATTATGCGTCACCCAGTAAACGTTTCATTACTTCCTGATAGGCTTCTTCCACATTACCAAGGTCCCTTCTGAAGCGGTCCTTGTCCAGTTTTTCTTTTGTCACCGAATCCCAGAATCTGCATGTATCCGGTGAAATCTCATCCGCAAGGATGATTCTCCTGAACTTGTTCTACCGAATTCAATTTTGAAATCGATCAGTTCGATGTTGACCGATTTCAGGTGTTTGGTTAGGAAATCATTGACCTTGAAAGCCATATCCGCAATTTGCTCCAATTCCTCTGCTGTCGCAAGTCCAAGCGCAGCAATATGATAATTATTGATCATCGGATCACCGAGCTCATCATTCTTGTAGCTGTATTCCAACACCGTTTTCTCAAGTTTCGTTCCCTCGTCGAGTCCCAGTCGCTTTGAAAGGCTGCCTGCTGCGATGTTACGGACTATCACTTCAAGAGGTACAATCTCAACTTTACGAACGACCGTATCCCTGTCATTCAACGTCTCAACAAAGTGCGTCTTTACGCCTGCCGTCTCCAAAAGCCCCATCAAATGGTTGGAGACAAGGTTGTTGACTGCGCCTTTGGCATCAATAGTGCCTTTCTTGACACCGTTGAATGCAGTAGCATCGTCTTTATAGCTGACAATCAACAGTTCAGGATCTTCCGTTGTAAATACCTTCTTCGCTTTGCCTTCGTACAGTAATTCTTTCTTTTCCATGAAATCCTCCATTACATCTGCGCCAGATAGTCGCTGTATCCAATATCTTCAAGTTTTTCCGCTTTGTCAATCACCATATCTTTGAGTCCGTCCTTGTAGTCCGAAACCGCCTTGGCCACAGCCTCATCCGCAAGAGCGATGATCTTGGCTGCAAGGATTCCGGCATTCTTAGCGCCGTTGATCGCCACGGTGGCGACAGGTATGCCCGGTGGCATCTGAACGATGGAATACAGGGAATCCAGTCCGCTCATGCTTCTTGACTTCACAGGAACACCGATAACCGGCAGAGTTGTCAAAGATGCAACCATTCCAGGTAGATGCGCCGCTCCTCCTGCACCTGCGATGATGACTTCAATGCCTCTGTCTTTAGCTTCTTTGGCATAGTCATACATCCTTTCAGGTGTACGGTGAGCCGATACCACCGTCAATTCATATTCAACCTTGAATTCATCCAATAACTTTGCTGCTTCACTCATGACAGGCAGATCCGAGTCACTGCCCATGATAATACCAACCTTTACGCTCATATTATATCCTTTCATTGATTCAACGGGTTAAGTCAAATTTATTCATCTGCTGAGATGATTTTCAGACCTTCATAGGCCTTCCTTGCCTTCTCCAATGCGGTTTCCACATTCTTGCTGCACACAGTGAGATGTCCCATCTTCCGGAATGCCTTGGTATCTGCCTTTCCATAGATATGAACCTTGACTTCCGGTTCATGGTAGACCGCTTCAAGTCCGACCACCTTGGCTCTCCCGCTGTAACCGTCTTCACCCAACAGATTCTTCATCACTGTCGAGCTTCTCAGTTCACAATTGCCGAATGGAAGTCCTGTTATGGCACGAATATGCTGTTCAAACTGAGATGTAAAACATCCTTCAATGGTATAGTGACCTGAATTGTGGGGTCTTGGGGCAACTTCATTCACAAGAACCTGTCCGTCTTCAGTGACGAAAAGCTCCACACAGAACATTCCGACACCTTCGAAAACGTTCATCACTTTTTCCGCGATCCTCATCGCTTCATCATACGCCGCCCGTTCAATCCTTGCCGGTACGATTGTCTCATCCAATATGCTGTTCATATGGATATTCTCTCCAACCGGATAGATGCTGACATCTCCGTCGATGCCTCTGCAAGCGAGAACTGAAATCTCCTTTAGGAAGGGAATGTACTCCTCAACCATCAAAGGTATTTCACCGCTTCCGAGTGCCTCAAAGGCCTTCGCCACTTCTTCCTCATTCATCAAGAGGGCGTTTCCCTTGCCGTCATAACCGCCGAGGCGCGTCTTCAGCATGCCTTTGAAGCCATGATCTTTCACATAGTCATAAAGTTCTACTTCCGTTGTGACTTCCATAAAATCCGGAACCGGTATCCCGGCTTCCTTCAATTTTAAGTTCTGGGTATATTTGTCCTGAATCACCAAAAGGGCTTTCGGTGAAGGATAGATGACATGCCCCATATCCTCAAGAATATTCAGATATTCGGCATCGATATGTTCAAATTCATAGGTGATGATATCCACTCTTTCGGCAAGCTCCCTAAGCGCTTTCCTATCATCGAAAGGAGCTTCTATATGCTCATCCGATATGGAATGTGAAGGACAGTCGTGGGTCGGATCCAGTGTGACACAATAAAAGCCCAGACGCTTAGCATCCAGGATCATCATCTTGCCAAGCTGACCACCACCGATTATTCCTATCTTCTTTGATAATAACTCCATTGTTAACCTCTCAAATCGCAACTACATATGGCTACCTTGTTATATGATATTGTACATAATTTCCCTTGGTGCGTCAACCTGTTTTTCCGAACATTTTTATCGTTAATCAATGTTTCATTCGGTATTTTTTTAATACCAACATTCTTTTCGTCATTATTACGCGTTTTTACAAGATTTACACCCTTTTCATCCGATTTCCCGGTATATTTCCTTCACTTTTTCCGAACAAAGCGATAGCACTGTACTGACACTAGCTCCTACATATTGTCGCTGTGGTTTTATCTTGGACATCATGCTTTTCTCCTGTAAACACAAAACCCGTCCCAAAGATACTCTTCAATTGGTGACGGGCTTTGTGTTTCTACTTGTAGCTGTTCAGTATGAAGTTCAATCCTTTGACCACATTATCGATATTCTCCGTATATCCATGGATGGCGACATACAGCTTTCCTCGGTCTGTATGATCCTCTTGATGCCTTCATGGCTTGTGACGTCGATGAGATAGACCTCTTCTCCTTCATATCCGGCGGCTCCACCGCTCAAGAGCTCAAAGCCATCAACCATGACTCCACCTGACCGGATCAACGCATCCATGGGCATCAAGACACCTTCCATCAGAAAATTCATATAGAAGTCGCCTTCGAAAATCATGATGTCATAGTCATTGAGGGATGCCTTTGCCACCATCCTGGTGACGACAGCCTGTTGCATCTGAGGGTCAAGATTCTCCGCAGTGCTGAGAAAGTCCACCACGGATTCCTCATTCACGCCTTCTTCGAAAACCGCCGCATCAAGGACATCATTCAAAGCATCGAGTTCTTCGGTTACGGCATATTCCGCAAAGACGGATACGTCCAATGTGATTTCGGCCGGCGGATTGATGATGTAGTGGTTCAGCATCCATCCTATAAACCATAACACGATGACACCTGCGATGATGTGCAGCTTATAGTACTCCCATATGTGTTCCATCTTCTGCTGTCTTGTCAGATCCTTATAATCAACCAGTCTTTTTCCATTTCCTACACCTCGATATCCTTAAGGGATCGTTCAGTACCTGTGTGCCTTCAAGGACAAACCGTCCATCGCGGATGATGTCCTGCTTTTCTCCGTTACCGGAGATGATCGTGATATCTCCCAGTTCACTGTAAGGGATGGTGATATCCGTATGGCAGTATGTATATGCTTCCTCAAGATTGGTCTTCCTCTTTGCAGACTTCGAATTCTCTTTTGCTACGATCTCACGTCCGTCTGGATTGTAGACCGATACATCCTCGCTCCAGGTATAACATGTGTCACCGACCGCAAAATGAGGCCCCATCTTTTCTCCGATCAGAATGGGTATGATACTTTCTATCCCATACTTTCGGGCCATGACATAGGCTGTCGTGTTGGTGCCGATTGCGAATTCACCAAGGGGAAGTGTCTTATGGGGATGGGTCAGGTTCTCCAGTATATAGTTGATGTTCTCCTGTTCATCTTCAAAGTTATGGCAAGTGAATGCATCCATCATGCCGTCCTTGAAATCGATGTCCAAATCCACATATTTCAGACCGTGGAGATAGACTTCGCTCACATGAAGCTTGCCATGGGTGCCCTCAAGTTTCGGCGAGGTGAAGACCTCTCCCACAGGGACATTGACATCCGCTGTGCAATTGTTGAAATTGGTCTGATTGGATGTATCCAAGTCATCATTCAATGCGATCACCAAGTCGGTGCGGTTTCCGTTTCTTCCCGTCACCCTGACCCGGGTCCCCTTGTCAAGGGCTTCTATGATCTTCTGCTGGATATCCATATACAGGGATTCATCCAGGGTATTGACCTTAATCGTATCATCGAAGATTTCCCTGAAACGGTCTCCGATCTCAGGCACCGGATAGGAAATCAGTGTGAAGCTGTACTTCGACCTCGGCAGATATCTGCTGAACAGCTGCTGATACCGGTTGTTGTACCTGTTCTTCAGGGCTTTCATCCCTTCATCGTACTTGATGCAGCTTTCCTTTGATTCCGGTGCAAACGGAACTTCACCGAAGACTTCCATGATGGCCGGTCCCGCCATCGCCCCGATCAGCTCCTTGTCTTCTTCAAGAAGCTTTTCGGCAAGTTGAAGGATGTCATCGACATATCCCTCATCGAGATACAGGGCATCGTCAAAACGATGGTCATACTCCCGCTGCTTGCTTGGCTTCGTATTGATGAGTCTTGGACGGTTTGTTCCCTTCAAATCATAATAGACCAGCGGTTCAAGACCCATTCTTCTGAAATTATCCAGTGCTCTGCATATGACCGGTTCGAAACCGATATGATAGCCCACATTGACAGTTCGCTTTACGGCCAGGTCAACGCCATTACGCTCGAAACCGCGTTCAAAGGCTTCCGCATACGTATCTGCCATTTTTTGCAGCTGATTCTCACTGCAGCCGCCAAAATACTCCATCAGACGAATCTCATTTTCTCCTATATACATGCCATATTGAAAGATATACCTCGGATCACCAAAATCCTGACTTCTCAGAATACGGCTGTACACATCAAAAGACGGATTGAATCTCCGATACAGTCCGATTCTGAACCGGTCTTCCTTGTCCGTTCTGATATGTTTCTTCAAGATCTTGGTCAATTCATCGTACAGACCTGGCTCAAAACCCGCTTCACCGGTTTGGCCGTTCTCCAATTCAGATCCGGCCATCATCCGATAGATCTCATCGAAAAGCTCACCGGCCAACATCATGGATGATGTCCTGTGTTCAAAGGCAAAGCTACGCACTGGCGGATATCATCATATACGCTGGCCAACACCTGTCCGACCTTCTGACCGAACGCCTCCACGGCAACCTTTGGATTTGCGAATGACCTTTCATAGGCATCGCCTGCAATGTCACGGTAGTAACTGTGATTCAGATCAAGCAGCTCATCAAAGGTATGCTCCACAAAATAATTGTCACAAAGCTGCGCCTCCAGCTCGAACATCTCCAGCATGAAACCGGAAACCGCAGTTGCATAAGCCGCCTGATTCCCCTCTTTTTCAGATTCAGTATCATATATGTCCTTCAAACGGTCAATGCACTCATTGATCCTCTGATCGTACTTCTTATTCATTTGAGTAATCATGTTGTCTCTCCTTTGAGCGATTTCTTATATTTTCTATGTATTCATGGTTCAGCTTATATCTGTAGTATGCGTAAAACGTCAGTATGAAAGCAAGGATCCCACCGACGGCAAGAATGAGTCCAAGGGCAGTTTCAGTCGACGATGTCTGTACACCCAATTCTGGATTGAAGCCGCTGACGTCAAGCAGTATCCCGATGATGAAGATGGTGATTGCCTGACTGAACTTGTAGCTGAATGTCATTCCACCGATGTAGAGTCCCTCGCTTCTTCTTCCCGTATGATACTCCTCGATATCGATTGTATCGTTGACCATGGAATATGGCAGTGTCAGCAGACCTCCACCACCGATTCCTGCAATGGATGTGAATATGAGCAGATAATACGGATGCATGCTGATATAGCCTTTTGCAAAGACGAATCCAAAGAAAACAGACATGCGACCACGCCTGTGACCGTCGCTAAAAGTGCCGCATTCCTCTTATCAACTTTTTGGAGTACCAGATCCAAAAGGGCTGTGAAATGATATTGAAGAGAAACATGACCCCAAGGATGACACCGATATGATAACTGTCAAGTCTGAACGTATACGTAAAGACATGCATCCCTATACTGCCGATCAAAGCCGATGCGATATTGGCTGAAAGATAACCCAGCGCAACCATCAGGTAATCCCCGTTCTTCCAAAGTTCAGCAATATCGGTTTTCAACCGCTCCATGATGCCGAGTTCATTCCGTTTATCCCCATCATTCCTGGCATTCAGCTCCGGTATGAATCTGACTGTACTGAAATAGCTGATCATCCCTGTCATGATGACCAGCAGTGATGTCGTGAATCCCAGATACATGTATCCATTCGGATTCAGCTGTCCGATCGGATAGTTTTCCGTCGACCTGAGAAAAACTGTCATGCCGACAACAATCACAAATCCAAGACCCAACGAAAAGAAAACGGACCTGATCGACTGGATTGTGGTTCTCTGATAATAGTCATCGACGAGCTCTCCTCCAAGCGCTAGATATGGAGTAACGAAGACGGTGATCATCGTCTTCACTCCGAAGATCATTACTGTAATCAGCACTAGTCTGGAAGTCATCGTCATGCTCTCCCTGAGGCTCCATAAAATCGCATTAAAAAAGCAACACCAAAACTTCCTATCATAATATAAAGATGACGTCGTCCGAATCGTCTGGAATGCGTATAATCAGAAATCGTTCCCATGATCGGATCACTGAACGCATCCCAAATGACACTGATGCTTATGATCAAGCCCAAAACGGAGCCTTGCATCTTCAAAATGCTCGTACCGAAAAAAAACAAGATAGGTCGTCATAGCCTGCAATGCCATGCCATAACCCATATTGCCAATTCCATAGCCGTATAAAGTTTTATTGCTCAGTTTAATTGTACGCACAATATTAGCTCTCCTCTTCTAAACATCTTACCACAAGCAGATGTCAAAAGCCATTTGAAAAGTATTAACATTCTATAATCCACAAGGCTAGGCAGGACTCAACATCATTGTATTTGACAGCGGAATATACTATAATATTTAAAAATAGTAATTTTAGGAGACCTGCGATGATAAAGATTTTCAGCAAACTAAAACTTATCATTACAACGACTGTCATACTGATCACTCTGCTGTTTGGAATTCTGATATATCGGCAGTATCACCGCTGCGAAGCGGATGCTGAAGTCTTGAACGAATCGGCCGTAACGGCTCTGAATCGTGATATCCATATCATCCTCAATTTCTACAGCGAGTTGGCAGGTACATATTACTTCGCATCTTTCGACGGGAATCCCATGCTGATCAACGCTTTGAACGAAGCCAAGGTCAAGGAAGCCAATGGGGATATGATGATCACTGACAAGATAGCTTCTGTCATCACTCCTGTCTATGGTCATGCCAGCAGGCAGATGTTCTCATACATCAAAGTCTACAACCATCTGGATACGGAGCTCTTATCCCTTCCCTCTGTCCAGGACGCATTGAACGTCTGCTATACCTTCCGATTTCCTGTCGTGGACCACGGCGAGGTCATTGGGCATATAGAACTTGGTCTTCCCATTAATTCCATCATTGAAACACTGGCGAGTACCACCTCACAGACCACTTACGGCCTGATCAGGAAGACTCCCCAAAGCGATGCCATTTCGGATGGCTATACGAAAGGATACTTCACATCAAAACTATCCGATAGCCATTATGTAGATTTGACGGTCATGGAAAAGTTCTACGCCTATACCAACAGCTACGACCGCAAGGCCTATCAGGAGATGATCCCATCCGTCACGAAGACGGCCACAGAACGGCTTGTGAGCGGCGAGGATTTCATCATCAGTCACTCCATGACGGGTAAACACTATTCCCTGATATTCACGGCATTCGACACAGATGAACCCACTCGCGGTTATATCGTCCTGTTCAAGGAGAATCCTGTGCTGACGGATATCAAAGACAATCTGAGGACCAGCATTGTCCTTTTGGTCGGACTATATCTGACACTGATGTTCGTCGTAAGCTTCATCTACTATATCCTTCAGTATTTGTACCATTTCACCTATACCGACCATTTGACCAAAACCTATAACAGGCACAAGTTCTTCGAATTGATCAAAAATAATATCTATGAGTTCCACCGCTACAATTATATGTTCAGCATCATCCTCATGGATATCGACAATTTCAAATCCATCAACGACAGTTACGGGCATAACAAAGGGGACGATGTCCTCATTGCCTTTGCGGATGTCATTCAGAATTCACTCCGTACGACCGACCACCTCTTCAGATGGGGCGGCGAAGAATTCCTTGTGCTCCTTTCCCACTGTGATGCCAAAGTCGGCTATCAGGTCGCCGAGAAACTGCGCACGAACATTGAGAGCCATAATTTCATGCTGAAAAACGGTATGAGAGTCACCGCAAGCTTCGGTGTCGCCGGCTACAGGGACGACTCGAACCTTGAAATGATCATCAGTCAGGCCGACAAGGCTCTCTATCACTCAAAGAACACAGGAAAGAACCGATCTTCCATGTATCGTAAGGATTTCGACTGATTCCTCCCTCAAGGCAGGATCACAGGTCATTATACAGCCAAGCTCTGAAAATCTCATCATATTTTGTTTTCTATGGCCAATCAGACGATTATAAAGTTTCTGATTGGCCTTCAATTCTATACCGGGATTCCCACTGTCTTTGGAAGCTCTGATGAATTCAGGACTGGAAATAATCCGGTCATAGATGATTCTATCCTGGACAAGTTCCTTAAAGGCGGGATGATAAGGACCAGCAACGAGATCGTCGCTGTTGAGGCCGTCATTGGCCTGCAGTCCGACTCGCAGCACAACAATCCCCTTCTCAACAAACAGCGGCAGTATGTCCGCCACTTCTTCAACAGCCTCTTCCACCGTCAAAGGTTGATACCTGCCGTCCTGATACAACCGCTCCAATTCGGTTCCTTTAATCACCAATGTCGGATAGATCCTGACCGTATCAGGCTGAAGTCCGATCAGACGTTTTGCAGTCTTTCGAAGCGTTCCCCCATCATCTCCGGGAAGTCCCACCATCATTTGTACTCCCAGGGATATGCCAGCATCCCTAATCCGTTTTGCAGCTGCATATACATCTTCAACCGTATGGTTCCGTTTGCTTCTCAACAGGACCTCCGGATCCATGGACTGCACACCAAGCTCAACGGAAGTGACCGGATAGCTTTCAAGAAAAGAAATGATATCCCTATCGATATAGTCCGGTCGCGTCGACAACCGGATACCTTTCAGTTCATGCTTGAAAACGTAATGTGCTGCCATGTCAAGATACCTTTTCTGCAAATCCAAATCAAGTCCGGTAAAACTTCCACCGAAAAATGCGATTTCGATATCCATTCTGTCTTTTCCTGTCACCAGTGATTCTTCAATGAATGCTCTGATTCCCTTTAGTTCTAACCGTTCATCCTGTCCGCTGATCTTCCTCTGATTGCAAAAACGCAGTCATTGGGACATCCGAAATGGGGAATGAAAACCGGTATATTCATGGATTTTTTCATGTCCAGATCATCACCATCACTTTCCTAAATCGCATCATCATCAACTTCCTCATCAAAAAAAATAATGGAACCGATATCCAAAAGAGGCATACCGGAAACTTCAACACATTCCACACCGTTTTCGGCGATGAATTCCCTAATGGTGCCACCGTCAGGTGGGTGCTCAGGTCACCATTGACATACAGCCTCCCCTGATACAAGCCGGCACAGCCGCCTATGAAACCATATTTAAGCCCTGGCAGCAGAATATGGCCCCTCTCGATCAGAAGCACATCGAATCCGCCACCGGTCAACGTCTTATGGACACCTTTGTCTGCGGTCACGCCGCTTTCCGGTCCGACCATCACGAGCGAACATCCTGTGTACCCTTGGTTGACATGAATCTTCTTGACACCCATATCATCTGCCATCTTCAAGATATCATGATGGCTGTGCTCCAAATGATGAATCCAGTATCCGCCCGTGAACTTGCCGTTGAAGATTACCGAATCCGGATATGACCTCCCAAGCTTTGATACAACAGGCAGAAGCATACCCTTTTTCTCGAGTTGTTTCAGCTCATCTCTTGCCGCTATATTCTTATCAGAACCGAGCATCGCTCCATAGGCATCCGCATCGACCAGCAGCTTTCCGAAGGCAGCACATATCTGTATATCCGGATGGGATGCAACCGCCTGGTAACATTTCTCTGTGGCTGCAACCGTTATTACACGGCCGATTTTGGCCAGCTGTTTCTTCAGTTCCTTATAGATGTTCTCAGAAACAAAAATCAAAGGCTTCATCTGTACGCCGCCTCCTTAACCAATTGATACCAATCCGTATATTTGCTATGGTTTATTTGCACTGTCATAAACCGGTCGGACTGATCTATTCGCTTCATTATAGCTGATTGTCACTTGTGTTTCAATATTATCCGAATCCATTCCCTTAGAGTTGCCCTATATCTCCTTCAGCGTCAATTCACAATCTTCAACATATGCCACAATTCTTATGCATAACCAACAATAACCCTTGACATCTTGAAATGTCAGGGGTTATCATTAGGAAGTAATACCTTTGAGTATTATATATTCTTCTTTTATTATGAGAGACTATTGAAAAGCGGCCACTTTTCAATAGTCTATTCATTTGTACATCTTTATATTCTCATTATCCCATTACAAACCAATAATTATTCCGCATTCGTACAGTCGCCACAACTATACATTATGCAGCATGGAGAGCACATGCACCAGCGTGTCCCTGATCAGCTCCTTACCGTTTGCCATGGATTCCTCCAGGGACATCGGACGGTTAGCGACAGGAAAAACACCGATGATGCCGTTTTCGGAGATCTCATCATAGGTGACGTCTCTCGCACCTACGATGGCAACCGTCTTAGCCCCGTAGCCTGAACCCAGTTTCGCCAGTTCTACAGGAAGCTTCCCGTTGAAGGACTGATGGTTCATCTGTCCCTCTGCGGTAATGATATAATCCACACCCTTTTCCAGGTGTTTCACCAGCTCCACCTGATCTTTGATGATTTCAAATCCCGGTTTCAACTCACCAGAAAGGGCAGCTGACAGACATGCTCCCAGACCACCTGCAGCACCACCGCCGCTGATCTCATCGACGACAACGCCAAGGGACTCTTTCACCACTTTGGCAAAGTTTCTCAGGCCGTCGTCCAGGACCTTCACCGTGGCTTCATCCGCACCCTTTTGAGGTCCGTAGACATAAGCGGCACCTTTTTCACCGTAGAGCGGATTGGTCACATCGCAGGCGACCTCAATATGAAGACCTTCATATTTGAACTTGCCGTCTGCATCCACCGGCGCTTCTATGGAAGAGAGTTCCACGAGACCGTTTCCCCCAAAGGCAACCTCTTCGCCCTCAGCATTCAGGCACTTGAATCCCAGCGCCTGAAGCATGCCAAGGCCGGCATCGGAGGTTGCACTTCCTCCGATACCAACGATGATCTTTTCAACTCCACGACTGACTGCGTCAAGAATCAATTCACCAGTGCCATAGGTCGTGGTCAGCATCGGATTACGTCTTGAAACAGGAACCAAAGGCAACCCTGAAGCTTCCGCCATCTCGATGACCGCGACCTTACCACCAGCGATAAGTCCGTATTTCGCTTCGACGGCACCTCCCAAAGGCCCTTTGACGACTGCTTTGACAAACTCGCCGTCCTGCCCTGCCACAAGGGCGTCCACCGTACCCTCGCCTCCGTCGGCAAGCGGCAGCAGTGTCACTTCATCTTCAGGCCAATAGGAGCCTATTACATCTTTTGCAATTTCACAAAACTCATATGCGCTTACACTGTCTTTGAAACTATCCGGACCAATCAGTATTCTCATGCTTACACCTGCTTTTTCAAAATATCTTGGATATAGTCATGTACACGACGCTTGACTCTTGCTTCATTCAGACCATAACCGAGCTTGGTCACTTCCTGCTCATGATATCTGTCTCTTGTCAGGATTGCTGACAGTTGCGCTTCCAGAGCTGTACGTCTGAACAACGGGTTGTCAATCTTCGGCAACCAGCCTTCAGCACGTTTCTCTTCAGACGCGATATCTTCAAGAGTCACCATCGGCACCGATGGATATTCGCCGAAATTATAACTTACCGTTTCATCATACACATCAGCATATGCGCCGGCAGCTGCTTCCGACTGAACCAATGCATCCTGGTCAACCGTCAGGTAGAGGGTTTCAATGACCTTGCCCTTGATTTCAATCTCGAAACCATTGCCGTCAAGAGTCAGTTCATCCTTATCCCTTTCAAGGAAGTTCACTCGCTTCGCACCGGTAAGGGCAAATGCTGAATTCACCTTGACCGTTGCAGCCTTGTCGCTGCCATTATACATACGAAGAACAATACCCTTCTTGTCTCTAGACCTTTTTACGGATGTCACGCGCACAAAACCAGTTTGATCCTCGACGGATACGAAAGATTCATTCGCTGACAACGCACCTTCATGCCTGTCTGTCACCACTGTGATCAGTTCTGTGTTGAAGCTGTCAGCAGCTTTCAGCACGCCACCTTCATCATAATGACCGGCATGAGGATACACACCGTATTCGAAGGTCATCTGACGCAAGCACTGTGCCTCAGGTGTGTAGATCTCCGGACCTGCATCACCGATACGTGTATTGATCTCTTTGGCCACCCAGTCAATGGATCTGAACAAGGTCAGCGCAATGGCATTGTTGCCCTTGTAAACCGTGTACTCAGGCAAACCTTTCGAGATGACCGCCAGCCCCTTCTTGCCGTCATTGATATCCACAAGTTCCCTTCCGAGGAATATCGTGTTCGGTTTCGCTTCCCTGGCACCGACGATAACACGTCTGACATTGTCAGGTATCATGGACTCATCGTAGTCATCGATATGAATCGGTCTCTCTACAACATCGAACGGACTACCTGCATAACTGAACTTAGCCTCGATGTCAGTCGGGAACAAAGCTCTAACGATATGGTCCTTCACTGTATTGAGGATTTCCGTCTTGACGGACACAACTTTGGATCCTGCCTCTACGGTATATACGGAACGTACAGGCATCTTCATCATCTTGTCGCTGCGCTCTTTACGGTTATTGACCACCGATTCAGGCAGTTCCATATCAAAGCGCACTTCAACGGCAACCTTCAAGTCGGATTCACTGATATAATCAACCTTCACATCACTGTCCGTGGAGTAGAACAGCTTATCCACATCAGGATAGGAGTAGTTGTACTCATCCCCGGCGTCTCCTGCATCTTCAAGTTTTCCAAGACCTTTGTACTCTGCTTCGGTCTCCTTGTCAACAAGGTCAAACGTACCGTCAGCGTTGACAGTCACCTCGATCAGACCGTTGCCAATCACGTTGCCGTCTCTTGTCACGGCTGCAATGCTTGTGTCACGGCCACCTTCAAGGCTGGCATAACCGAATGCCGGCAAATCGACCAGGTAATCCTTATCATCGACCGTCACAACTTCTTTTCTTGCATAAGTGCTTGGGTTGAACGTGAAGTAGTTCACATCCTCCATAGCTGAGGTATCGATCCTCTTTGCGAGGTTCATGGCCGTCTTGCGGATCAGGTGATCGATCAGGAAATGGAAATCCCTAGTACGCTCTTCCATATCTGAATGTACATCATCGATACTTACACCGCAGATACTGTCGTGGGGATGGTTCTTGAGAAGAAGCTCCCAAGCCTTTTCCAATGTTGTCGCATCGTAGTCACCACCGTTGAGGTAATCCAGAAGCGCCAATGGCTCAGCCAGTTTCTCGATCGCTTTTTGAGACTTATCGTTCTGCAGCTTCAGATACATCCTTGCTGACATGACACCTGGGAATACGGAAATGAATCTTCCGCTGTACAGTGCGCCTTTCAGAGTCTCCAACTCAGGATTTTCGGCCAGTACTGAGCCCAGGTACTGCTCCGGATTGCTCTGAACCACCTGGATCTCATCCGTATCCAGACCACCGTTTTTAATATAGGGCTGGATATCATCAGGAACCATCTCCTGGTCATATCCGTTCATCATCAATACATTCTTAGTCGTCATGAAATCCTTGAGCTTATCACTTCGTCAAAGATACGGGCCTGCATGATATCGGAATATTCAGCAAGGCGCATGACATTCCTGTAGCTGTTGAGCAGGTATACACTTGGCAGTCGGGTTCCGTCCGGTGCTTCCCAGATGAATTCGGATTGCACATTGGTGGGGTCCATCTCAACACCACGCCAAGCATAGAGACCCACGATATCCGCTTCCTTGTGGATTTGGCTCGTCTGGGAAATCTGTCCGAAGTTGTCGAGCAGCCAGCCCACATTCATGCATTTGCCGTATTCGCTGGCCTTTTCATTACCGACAACCAGGTTTCTGACGAGTGACTCTTCACTGAGCAGCTGCCAGTCCGGCTGAAGGTAATAGGGCCCGATATGAAGACGTCCTTCCGTAGCATACTTCTTAATCTTATTGCGGTAGACGAAAACCGGTCTTCCCGCTTTTGCCAATTCCTCATAATAATCGTCGATCATGGACATCTGTCCATCCAGTACGAATTGATAATCTTCTTCCTTCTCAAACATGATGAACAGTTGATCGAAGAAAGGTATCAACCACTCATTCGTATACTTACTGTTCAAGTACCACTCACGGTCCCAGTGAGTATGAGATATTATTTGTGCATTCCACTTCATTTTCATGCCTCCGTTATAAAAACGTTTTTATTTTTGGTTTTAATAAAACCGCCGATGCGGTTTTATTACTTCTTCTGTTTGTTGAAACCACATGAATCACGGATGATCAATTCCGTTGGCAGGATTCTGGCGTTTTCCGCCATCTCCTTACCGTCAATCAGGTTGATCAGCATTCCTGCGGCGCTGGTACCCAAGTCATAAACAGGAACTTTCATCGTCGTCAGTCTCGGTTCAGCAATCTTGGCGATCTCATAATCATTATAACCCACGACTGCGATATCCTCAGGAATCCTGTATCCCAATTCCCTGATACCCTGCATGGCAGCGATTGCCTTCAAGTCATCCTTGGCGAATATTGCCGTGATGTCCTTCCGTTCTTTCAGCTTAGCAATAACAGCCTTCCTTGCATCATTCAAGGTGAATCCGCCATCGATTTCAAGCTCCGGATCATAAGGGATTCCGTTGGTCATCAGCGCTCGACGATAACCGTTGTACCGGTCCATATTCACCACGTATTCCCTTGGCCCGTTGATAATCGCTATCTTCTGATGACCGAGCTTGGCAAGATGATTGACGAGCAGGTAACTGTCATTCATATTATCCGTATTGACCGAGTAGATCGGCCGATTCGTCTGGATACCATCCACCCTTCCGGATATAACAAAGGGATAATGGCTGTCACACAGTGCCTGCACCAGCATATCATAACTCCTTGTATACATGAGAATAACTCCTCTGATCATGCCGCTGGCAAGTGCTGCCATGACTTTTTCCTTTTCCTGCCTTGTATCCTTATACATCATCAGCTGCATATTGTAGCCATGTTCTTCAAGGACATGTCCGATTCCCATCAGCACCTCGGAGAAGAACGGATTCTGAAATGCCTGGTCGGCAGAGCGGGTAAAAACAACGCCAATATTCTCAAGCGATCCTGAGCCCAACCTCGATGCGGCAGCATTCGGAATATAATTCAGCTTTTTGATGGCAGCATTGACCTTCCGTTCCGTCTCCTCCGTCACATTGCTGTACTTGCGTATGACCCTGGATACCGTCGAAACGGAAACACCTGCTTCCTTCGCAACATCATGAATTGATACCTTGCGCTCATTTCTAGATTGGTCCTTCATGTTTTCACCCCTTTTGCCGTATTTATTATGATTATGACAGATGAGACATTGCAGGCTGTTATCTTTGTGTTCAAGAATTCCAACCAACGATCCTTATTGACCACTGCAAAGATTCTTCATGCTCCACAATGTCACTGCGCCTGTCATCTGATATTATGCTTCATACAAGTGTACTTTGGCCGTGTCCGGAGTAATCCAAACATTGACGTCCGTCGGGAAATCGATGTTCGGCTCGATACGAACCGTCAGCACTTCACCTCTAGCATTTTCCCTTGGAAGGTTTGAAAGGAAGTCGTCAGAGCCAGTGTCTCATTGAGAAGCGAAATACCTTCGAAACTTCCAGGTTTTTCTTCTGTCGAAATCACCATATCCTCAGGACGTACGCCATAGACGATCTTTCCTGTCAATCCCTTTATCTCAACCTCTTTGGTTAAATTATCATCGAGTTCCATTGTACCATATTCGGATATGAATGACAGCTTTCCGTCGTCTTTTTTCAATTCACCTGACAAGAAATTCATTGGAGGGCTGCCGATGAATCCTGCAACGAATTTGCTGGCCGGATGATTGTAGACAGCTGTCGGCGAATCACACTGCATCAGGTCGCCGTCTTTAAGAATCGCGATACGGTCACTGAGCGTCATGGCCTCTGCCTGATCATGGGTTACATATACGATGGTCGCATTCAGCTCTTTGTGGATTCTCTTGACCTCAAGTCTCATCTTGATACGAAGCTTCGCGTCAAGGTTACTGAGCGGCTCATCAAGAAGGAGTACATCCGGATCGAGGACCAGGGCACGTCCAAGGGCAACCCTCTGCCTTTGTCCACCGGAAAGCTGTGCCGGTTTTCTGTCTCCCAATCCGTTCAGATCAAGAAGGTCAAGCGCCCACTCGATCTTCTGCTTACGGACTTCTTCAGGAACCTTATTGATCTTCAAACCGAAAGCGATGTTCGCTCCGACCGTCATGTGTGGGAACAATGCGTAGCTCTGGAACACCATCGCAATACCGCGGTCTCTCGGAGAGAGATCGTTGGCAAGCTTGTCTCCGATATACAGCTCACCGTCCGAGATATCCTCAAGTCCTGCAATCATGCGAAGGGTTGTGGACTTACCGCAACCTGATGGTCCAACCAATGAGACGAACTCACCGGCCTTTATTTCCAAGCTCAAATCCTTAACTGCTTCATATCCATTCGGATATACTTTACGTATATTTTTAAGTGTTAATCCTAACATAGTAAACTCCTCTCTTACTTAACAGCACCTGCAGTAGAACCTGCAATCATATATTTCTGAATTACAATTGTAAATACGATAACCGGCAATGAAACGATGAGTGACAGCGTTGCGATGGATACCGGGTTTGGTGTGAAGGCACCGAATACGCTCTTCAAATATACCGGAAGCGGCAATACGCTTACACTTGATGTTGCAGTGATAAAGTATGAGAAAATAAATTCGTTCCATGACAACAGAAATACATAAATCGCGCCTGCTGCAAGCCCCGGTACTGCCAACGGAAGTACAACTCTTGTAAATGCGTAGAACTTGCTGGCTCCCATAACCATGACCTGCTCTTCAAGATCCACCGGGATGGTTTCAAACACACCTTGGGAAATATAAATGACATATGGCAATCCCAAAATGGTATGTGATAACGCCACTTTCAATGCCACCGGCAATGAGTTCAGCCACGTGTTGACGAATACTGTAGCAACCGGTACGGCTGCTGAAATATCAGGAATCAAACGGATGGAAAGGATCAGAACCAACAGAACCGCTTTTCCGTTGAATTTAAACCTTGCCATCGAGTAAGCTGCAGGAGCTCCAAACAGCATGGACAGACCGACGGTCAACAGAGCCACTTGAATACTCAGCATGGCGTTGCCCCAGAATCTGTCATCACCCAAGTAATACTTATACATTTCAAAGGTCGGTTCATTGGGCCACCACGGTACCGCATAGCGTCCGCCGGTAATCCAGCTTGAACGGTCTGAAATCGAGTACTTGAACATGACATAGATCGGTATCATTACAAGAATCAGACACACGATGATCATGATCAACCAAATAGTTTTCTGTAAATTCCACTTTTTACTCATCATGTCCCTCCTTAAGCTTTAACCAACAGATCGTTCAAATATCTGAGGACTTTATTCAATAGATATGTTCCAACCAGTATGACAGCAATCAGCATAACACCAATCGCGGCTGACAAACCGGGATCTTGCAACTGTATGTAGTATTTTTCAATCAGTACGCCCAGCACCGGGAATGATGGTGCCAAGATGTAAGGGAAGATAAACTCTTTCCATGCTTCGATGGAACGAAGAACCAATACGGATGAGATTGCCGGCAGCATGGATGGCAATGTGATATAGAAGAAGTTTTGGAACACAGTGGATCCCATGGTTCTCGCCGCTTCATACTGGTCTGAACCGATGGACTGCAATCCGGCCAACAGAATCAGCATGGAGATCGGTGTATCACGCCATACCTTACCGAATATGGCAAGCCCGATAGCAAGCGGTTCGCTGCTGATGAATGAGATTTCCGTTTCCACAACCTGTGGAAAGAAACTGTACTGTCCAAGCAAAAGGCTTGTTACGTGACCGCCTTTCGAGAACATAAGCAGAAGAATTGCTGTTGTAACGATTGTCGGAATAGCCAAAGGCAACAAATAGATACTTCTTATGATACCCCTGCCCTTGAATTCCTTGTTGATCAGAATCGCAATGATCATACCGGTGATCAGCTGCAATGGTGTTGCTATGATTACGAAGTAGAATGTCCTTAAGAACGCTTCCCTAAACTCCTTTGATGACGCCAACTCAATAAAGTTGTCAAATCCCATACCCGAAGCTGAACCGCCATCATAGATGGTCAATGCCAGACGCAGCAGATAGAATATGATAACTGAGAAGAACCCAAGTATAAACAGCATCGCAGGCAATAGCGTCCATATTAAGAAGGCATTCTTTTTCAGATTCTTAATCATTTTTTCCTCCTCATGATTCCTTAGAACCAAATACTGACTATTAGTAGATTACTATAGTAATGGGGAGCTTAAAGCCCCCCATATGGTGACTGCATAATTTTATGGAAACAATGCGTCATATTATACGTTCCGAAGGAACATGTATAACCAGTTATGAATGGTGATTATTTACCGAGGATACCGGCCGCTTGTTCAGCATAGCCTTCCAGTGAGCCTCTTACGTCAGAATTGTTGCCTTCAACTACGATATCATACCAAGCATCATTGTAAAGCTGTCCGATTGCAGGCCAGTTCGGATCGATTGGAATACGTGTGACATCAGAATCCAACTGCATAACTGCATTGTTGAATACATCCTGGATCCATACTTCTGAGAAGGACTCACCAAGATTAGCCATGATATCCTTACGTACAGGCATCATACCGAAAGTAGAAGCTTCGTTTGCATGATTCTCAGCGTTAGTGATATATCTAGCAAGGTCATAGGACAGTTGCGCATCAGGAGTTGATGTAGGAATACCCCAGCACCATCCACCGAGTTGTGATGCATGTGAACCGGTTCTTACAGGTTGGTCACCACTCATTTCAAGGGATGCACCAGCTGGCATGATAGCTACTGCCATATCATCAGGATCTACCAGATATCCTGTCATGGATGGATCAGTACCACCATGGATGAAGAAAGCATCGATTTGGTGCATGAAAGCCATGTATACTTTACCGGCTGCCATAGCGTTCCAGATTCCACCACCGGACCATCCTTCTTCCCACATACCTGGGTTATAGAGTCCGTTTTCCTTCATGAATACTTCCCACTCGTAAGTATCTACAAGTGCATCACCCGTCATGTTCAATACGTCATCTTGAGATGCTCCGGCTTGGAAAGCTTTGGTTACAAGCTCAGTTTGAGTTCCGCCGTAATCTTTACCTCTGTGAGCGATTCTAGGTTCAGTAATTCCATCCATTTCAGTTCTTGACCAGTAGTAACCTACAACTGCAAGGTCATACCAATCCCACTTATTAGGATCAGCTTCCAAATCATAGTCGCCTGGAAGACCAACGCCGTTCTCAGCTTTGAACATCTCGTTGATGTCACCCTTCATCGGCGCCCAGTTTGCAACAGCATCCTCAACTTTGGACTTCAAGTATAATAAAGTATTTGTTTCGAGTTTTCTAGGAATGTAATAATAATCCCCATCTACAGTAGCAAGATCCAAAGCCTGATCAAGGTACTCGCCCATATCCGTATCAAGGTCGATACCTTCTATATCGGAAAGCTTTGTCATGTAACCCTTTTCAGCCAATGGATACAGCATCGTATCAGCTGTCTTTACAAGACCGATTGTGTTCTGGCTTGCATCAAGGTCCAAAACGCTCTGAAGGTCAACGACGTTCTCGAATGTTCTTACGTCAATCGTCACACCATACTCTTCTTCGAAGTTCTTGATGATGTTCTCTCTGAACCACTTGTCCTGTGATTCCATCATTCTGATGTAGATTGTCATTTGCTCTACTGCGTAACCTTCGTCTGATCCCTCAGCAGTTTTTGAATCGTCAGCCTTCTTGGTCGTTGCTTCCGGTGTCTCTGACGCATCATCTGAACCACACCCGGCAAATACACCAACCATCATTACTGCTACTAATAATAATGCTAAAAACTTTTTCATAACATCCTCCTTTTATTATGGGTTTCATCATCTTGCGGCCACAAAATGATTACCTTTACAATGACTATTCTATCATCGTAAAAACGTTTTTGCAAGCACTTTATCACTAATTGCCCATTTTTATCTTAATTCCACAACTGTGAAAACGTTTTTATGTACAACATTACCAAACAATTGACGAGAACTACTTCCATTTGCCTTCAAAACGTTTTTATGGGAAAGTGTTTTTCCGTATTATACCACTAAAGACGTATTGCTTTCTGGTGAATCTGGGGCATTATCCCTAATAAGTTGGTTTTCGAGTGTATATTAGCGCTCGGGTGGTGGGACGGCACAGAAGTTTTCAAGCATTGACATCGGACAGAGGCTAAGCACCTAACTGTGACTAGGCCACAATTATCCGGTTCCACTACACTCAAAAACCTTGCCTTGTATTAACAGCAAGGTTGGAAGCGCCGAGCGGCGTGCAGGATTTGAGCGTGTCAGGGAAGGTTTTGCTCCACCGCAAAACCACTGAACAAGACGTGGTACCGAAGAATTCTGGCCAAGTCACAGTAAGGTACAATCCAAAAGTCCTCCGTCAACACCTGAAAACTTCCGCGCCTGTCGCCATCACGCTCACTATGGGAGGAGGCAGCTCGAGTGATTGGCCTGCTTGAGTGATTGGCCTGCTTGAGTGATTGACCGGATGAGTCTGCTGGGTGATTCCTTCTTGGCTATAGATCCAGTGCATTTGAACAGCAAGCAACATAAGCTGGCCAGATACTGAAGCTCTCACACGTTCAGCGTGGCTGATGGCGACAGGTGCCGGATGCTGCAGGTGTTGATGGCGGGGTTTGGATCACATCTTAGTCGGACTTGATGGGAAATGGGCGTTTTTTGCGTTCAGTTCCAGGATTTTCCGGCAGGAAATCTCCCTCGACAAATCTAACACCTGCACGACGCTCGGCGAATTTCCTACTGTGATAGATTTAAGGCGAGATTTGTTAGATTTAGCAAAAGTGCTCATTTCCCGTCTAGTCCGACTTAGATGTTCAGCCTCAGCCCGCCATCAATTCCTGCAGCAGCAGACACCGTCCCCATCACCCGAGCGCCCCATAATCTTCACAAAAGCCGATTCGAACGCTAAAAAAAGAGGCCACCCAAAAGGCAGCCTCCACATCAACTCAATTATTCAGATATTTCTTCAACGGTCTCAGGCGCAGCCCCAGCATTCTTCATGGATTCGGCGATGCTTGCTGCGACTTTCGCTTTATCAGTGCCGAGGTAGTTCGGCAGTTCCATACCGGCCATATCGAACAGTTCGTTCATAGGCGGGATGGATTTCATCATACCTGACAGGAAATTAGCCGTTGCAGGTTTACCGTCTTGACCGTTCATGGAATCCCAAACGGTAACCTTGTCAATCTTGATGTTCTTGATAGCATCAACCTGTACTTTGACGAGTTCTTCCATCTTATCTGCAATCAACAGACGGACAGCGTCGTTGGATGAACCGGCTGCCCCAACCATCTGGCTGAAACCTTCGGCCTGCTTGGAGAGGATCTCCCAGTTACCACGGGCTTGTGCTTCCATCTTCGCGAAGATAGCGTCCGCATCACCTCGAGCTCTGCGTCGCGTCTGCTCGGCATCCGCTTCGGCGGCGATTTCCAAACGGCGTTTTTCAATCTCGGCTTTAACGATGATATCAGCTTCCTGAGTCGCCTCATTCTTCTTGGCACGGGATAACTCGGCTTCTTTCTCGGATTCATAGGCTTCCTTAAGAGCCAAAGCAGCCTGAACTTTTTCAGATGCAGTTGCCTCTCTCAAAGCCTCGGCCTCCCGTTGACGTTTCTCGGATTCAGACTTGGCAATCGTGACCTTGGCCTTGTTCTCGCCCTCGATGGCGACAGAATTGGCACCGGATACACGGATTCTTTCATCCTTTTTCGCTTCGGCTTGACCGATGGCTCCATCCCTGTCCTTCTCGGCAACAGACTTCTTCGCATCGTTGATTGCCTTGGCGGCAGCTTCCTTACCAAGAGCCTCGATGTATCCTGATTCATCATTGATATCTGTGACGTTAACGTTGATCAAACGCAAACCGATTTTTCTCAACTCTGTTTCCACGTTTCTGGATACCGCATCCAGGAACTTGTCACGGTCTGTGTTGATTTCCTCGATATCCATAGTTGCAACAACCAAACGCAGCTGACCGAAGATGATATCCTTGGCCAGTTCCTCAATCTCATTCAATTTGAGGCCAAGCAGACGTTCCGCAGCATTTTGCATGACTCCCGATTCAGTCGAGATACCGACTGTAAACCTTGAAGGCACATCGACACGGATGTTCTGTCTTGAAAGGGCATTCCTCAAATCAACATTGATGGAAATCGGTGTCAGATCCATAAACTCATAATGCTGAATGACGGGCCAGATGAATGCCGCACCACCATGTATACATTTCGAACTCAGTTCGGTTCCACCGGTTTTACCGATTTTACCGTAGATGACCAGCACTCTGTCGGACGGACATCTTCTATATCTTGACAACAGTACAACAAGTGTTGTAAAAATCAGCAGTACAATTACAGTCATCAATACCATTACTTCAAAACCCATTTCATTACCTCCTAAATTCTCTCTACTATTGCTGTGTGATCGGACAGCATGCCGACAACTTTGACGCCGTCACCGGATTTAATAGGTTTGTCATCCTCCGTGATGGCATTCACTTCAATCAGCCTCTCCTGTACCGTCAGTGTCACTTTTCCTTTACCTTGTTTTGATGGCGGAATAGTCAGATAGACTTCACCGGTTTTCCCGATGCAGTTCTTATAATGAATATTTCCGCTGGATTTCAGTTTGGTCATGGCATAGAAAAGATATCCGATGATACCCATTGCTGCCAAACCGGAAAGCAATGCGACGAATACCGTCGCCAAATACCCGGTTTTTCCTGCCAAAGCCGCACCGGTCCACCCAAAAACAGTGAAAAAGGCGATAATCCCTCGGATTGTAAAAAACCTGAAATCTCCGGTCAGTCCCTGATCCACACTCTCGCCAAGCCCATCCAGTTCATCAATAGCATCCAGCTCATCCAGAGCGTCTACGCCGTCAAAACCATCAGCGTCCATACCATCAAGTCCATCGACATCAGTATCAAAATCCGAAAGACCAATGACCGACATTATGGACTGTACCACCAAAATGATAGTGGCAGGCATAGCAATGGTGTAGAATATTTGTTTCAGCGTGCCAAGTTCATTCCACCAATCAGCCATATTCTCCCTCCTTTACATGTGTTTTGGTTGACTAATCATGTCTCTTGCCAGCAAGACAGGTTTCATTTTCACCGAATCAACCTGATTGAGTAATATTCAGTAAAATAAGATGATTCCTTTTTGAAATCATCTTAATTATAGTATAAGGGTATACCCTTTACAAGCTTCTATGTTCAACTTATTCGCTTTTTTGACTGAACTGTCATTGTTCAGATGGATTGCAGAAATCTGCAGATTCAACCATCCGTGTATATGTCTGAAGTGTCATCTGTCATTTGATGGCATTGACCGCCACATGTACCGCATCCCAGGCTGAGGAATATGGTGGCGCGTAGCACAGATCCGTCATTCCGAATTCATCAAGCCGCATCCGATTGAATATGGCCATCGCAAACATATCGATCCTCAATACGACATCACCTGCACCAACCGCCTGTGCACCCAGTATTTCCCTGGTATCATGGTCATAGATGATCTTAAAGGTTATGGGATGACTTCCTATATAATAGCTGGGCCGGTTTTTGGTCGTCACCACTTTGGATGCGGCATGATAACCCAGTTCCTTGGCTTCCGATTCCAAAAGACCGGTTCTTGCCAGGTCCAAGTCTAAAATTTTAATTGCAGCAGATCCAATGGCTCCGATGAACTCCTTATGACCGCCTGCCAGATTCACACCTGCCAGCTTTCCGCATTTATTGGCTGTTGTTCCCAGAGGAAAATAAGCATGATCCTGCTTCTGGAAATGATAGACCGTCGCACAGTCTCCGGCGGCATAGATATCATTGACGGAAGTTCTCATCTGTCTGTCTACAACCAGAGCTCCGTTCTTCATCTTTTCAAAACCTTTGTCACTCAGGAATCCTGTATTCGGGCGTACTCCAATTGACAAGACGACCAGATCGGTATCATAACTGCCCTTATCTGTAACAACACGTCCCACCTTGCCCGAGCCGTCAACATCCGCAAATTTCATGACCTTCTCACCAAGATTGAACTCGACGCCAGCCTTCACAAGAGCTTCATATCCAAAATCCGAGATTTCCTTCTCAAAAGGCATGAGGATTCTGTCAAGCAGTTCAACAACCCTGACTTTCAAACCGATTTGCAACAGGTTTTCTGCAACTTCAATACCGATATATCCACCTCCGACGATGGTGACTTGCTTCACGTCGGAATCGTTCAAGGCATCCTTCATGTCCAAACCATCCTTAAAAGATTTCAATGTCATAATCCCTTTGAGTTTTACACCTTCAAACGGTGGGATGACAGGATCCGCTCCCGTCGCGACGAGGAGTTTATCATAACTTTCCATGATGACTTCTTTCTTATCTAAATCCTTGATATGAAGCCGCTTATAATGTGGGTCGACCAGCACAACCTCATGACCTGTAAAAACCTTGATTCCATTTTGTTCAAACTTCTCTTTCGAACGTACAAGCAGTTTATCACTGTCCTCAACCACATCCGACAGATAGTACGGCATGCCGCATGCTGCGTAGGAGAGATATTCCCCCTTTTCATAAACAATGATTTCAGCTTCCGGATTTTCCCTTCTCGCTTTGGATGCAGCACTCATCCCTGCTGCTACCCCACCGATGATTACAATTTTCATCTCAACACCTCCATCATACAATTTAAGAAGAAAAGCAGCCATATTAGACTGCTCTAATGATAGCTGCTTCTAGTGTCGGCCTTGCACTGATCACAAATCCCTTTCAGATATATGTTTCTCTCCTGAACAGTCCATCCCCGTTCGGTATCCACCAACTGGAGATGGGGATCAATTTGAAAGTTAAATAGTTTACCGCATTCAACGCATCTGAAATGTCCGTGTTCCTGAAGAATCGTGTCATAATGCATCTCGTTCCCATCGACGGTGACAACCGTGACAATACCCTTGTCTATGAATGTCTTCAACGAATTATAGACTGTCTCTTCGACAACGTAGGAATCGTTTTTATCAGCTCACGATATATCATCTCTGCCGTAGGGTGGTTCGTACTGTGAACCAAATGCTCATAAACTTTTATCCTTTGATAGGATGGTTTAATTCCATGTGCATTCAACAACACTGTAATGTTATTTACAGTCATAGATGCACCCCTTTTACCGTTTAATCTTCTACAGGTTCAAAATCTTCTTTGCCTACCCCACAGAGTGGACATACCCAATCTTCAGGGATGTCATCAAATGAAGTACCTGGAGCAATTCCTCCATCAGGATCACCGATTTCAGGATCATAAATCCATTGACATACTGTACATACATATTTCATAGTTTTTTCCTCCTATTTTATTCGATTTCATTACATGGTTCTTAATTACAAGTTTGTACTGAGTACAAATTAAAATTACCACAAAGGATAATCATTGTCAAATGAAATTTTGTACTATTTATCCTATCATGCCATATTGATGCACTTTCAACAATACAACCCGTCAAATCGCCGTTATATTTTTATCAATATTGTACCAGGTTGTAATTGACAATGATTATTATCTGTGGTATCTTTATGTAAGAACATTTTGTATACAATATTCATAGACAAACGATTATCCGGAAAGTTCCGTCGGAGCCTTCCATATATGAAAAGAATGCGCTTTGCAAGGAGGATTATCATGAACACACTGCAACTGAAAGACGGTGTAACCTATATAGGTGTACAGGACCATGATTTGCGGATCTTTGATATCATCATGTATACCGAATTCGGAACTTCCTATAATTCCTATCTGGTACAGGGTTCCGAGAAAACCGCCATCATCGAAACCGTAAAGGTAAAATTCATCGATGAATATATCGAAAAACTCAAATCATTGACCGACTTGGACAAAATCGATTACATCATAGTCAACCATACCGAGCCGGATCATGTCGGTTCTGTCGAAAAACTGCTGGAAATTTTACCGAATGCAACAGTAATAGGCTCAGCATCCGCTCTCAAGTTCCTTAAGAATATTACGAATACGGAATTCGAATCCACTTTGACAACCTGCCTTGATGAACTTGATCTGGGAGGCAAGACACTGAAATTCATTCCAGCTCCATTCCTGCATTGGCCGGATTCCATATACACATACCTCGAGGAAGATAAGATTCTCTTCACATGCGATTCCTTCGGTTCCCATTACGCGCACGATCCCGTGTTGCTTTCAACCGTTACTGCAAAGGATGACTATGAAAAGGCGCTGAAATATTATTACGACATGATTTTCGGGCCTTTCAAGCAGCATATGGTCAATGCAATCAACAAAATCGAAGGACTTGATATCGATATGATTGCCAATGGACACGGTCCTGTTCTTGATGAGAATCCAATGGATATCGTTGCCAAATGCAAGGCATGGTCCATTGAAGAGAGTCCTAACCAACTGAAGTCAGTGGTGATTCCGTATGTTTCTGCATATGGATATACCAAGACCATGGCCGAAACCATCAAGGCAACCTTAGAAGAGGACTACAGCGATGCACTCACCGTTGAAATCTTCGATATGGTTGAAGCCGACAAATCTGAGGTTCTGGATAAGCTTTACTGGGCTGATGGTATCATGTTCGGTTCACCAACCATCAACAGCGATGCCCTTCCTCCGATCTGGGATATACTGATCAGCCTGAATCCTATCGTACACGGCAAGAAATACGCCAGTGCTTTCGGTTCCTATGGATGGAGCGGCGAAGCGTCAAGAACATCGAAGCCAGACTCAAGCAGCTTCGCTTCAGAGTCGTTCCGGGTCTTCGCGTTGAATTCAAACCCAGCGGCACCGACCTTGAAAAAGTGAGTGCATATGCCAAGGAATTCGCCAAGGACCTATTGGCATAGACAGGAACTAACCAAGATGATATAATGATTGCAAATGGCATATCAATGGGGATATCGAAAGATATCCCCATTTTCATTTGACAGCACATATGATAGAATGATATAAACTCAAACCTTACTGAAAGAACGGGGGTACACTATGGAAACTATAAATACTGAACTGAAATTGGCAACACTTGATGACGTCCCTGCAGTGTTCAAGCTGCTCGAAGAATTCGCAGTCAACAGACATTTGGAAAACCGCTTCAAGCTCACGGAAGAGAGACTGTTTCACCTGATGGAAGGACACGGGCTCAGCGCTCTGCTGGTTTATCACAACAGCAAAATCGTAGGAACCCTCACATTTTACGAAACCATTTCGACCTTCGGGGGCGAAACGGGTTTGTATATCGAAGACATGTACATCCATAAAGACTATCAGAGAAAAGGTATCGGCAAAAAGCTTCTCGACGGCATGATTGAAGAGACCAAACGCCGTGGCTATGTCAAACTGGAGTGGCGATGCGCAACCGACAATTCAGGCGCCATGACCTTCTATGAGAAGATGGGGGCTGTCAGGGATGATGGCTGGAAGACTTTTATCTATTACATCGATTAAAATCGTCGTTATCGGCGTTTGTGCAGCGAGGAAATGAAAAAGACTTCTTTGTGAGGTTTGTATAAGACAGTCGAAAAGAGTGGCATATCCGACACTGTGCGTGCGGGGCACAGATTGGTGCGGGACTAAAATCAGGGATTTCATCCCAGACTTTAATCCCACACCAATCAGATGACCCGAGTGCACATTTAGTCGGACATGTCACTCTTTTCTTCTTTCATGGTTCAACCGCAAAGACGTGATTTCAATGAAGGCTGCACAATCGTCGCCTGCTCCTCACTGCCTGGATTGGCAGCTTCAAAGCGCATGCCTGTTTGACAAGCAGGCTGTTCGAGGAAACGTGAATATCCAATCATTCAATTCTTCCCGTTCATTTAAGCTGCCTTATCAAGCAGTGAGGAGTGATTGGCTTTTGTACAGCTTCCGATGAAATAAAGTCTTTGCGACCTGGCCAGAATAGAAGAAAACGGTGGCATGTCCGACTAAATGGGCAATCGGGTCATCTGATGGGTTTGGGATTAACGTCTGGGAACTCGTTCTCGGACGTTGGTCCCTAACCCATCTGTGCCCCGCAGGCCCAGTGTCGGATATGTCACCGTTTTCGACTGTCTTATACACACCGCACAAGACACCTATTTTATTTTGAATCTCACACATAAGCCGACAACGACGAAATTAATCGAAAATCATCTTCCTCACATGCACACCTTCCAAAACCTCCAACTTGCCTTCAAGTTCGATGACATCCTTCTCGCAGTCCTCAATGAATTCGACGAGAATCAAACCATCTTCACTACAGGCATCTCCGGCAGCTTTGTGAAGTCCCAACCTTGTTTTGATAAAGCAGCCATATTCTGTCAATAAACTCTGTACCTGGTTGGCTTCCACATGTCGGTGTTCCAGCTTGATACCCATAATCACTTTTGACATATTACTCCTCCATTCATGACTCCATGCATCCATTGTATCGTTAACAGTTCCATCAATTCTATTTTATCACAAATCGGGCCGATCAAAAATCACATTCTTCTGTCAATCAGTTTTCTAAGGAAGGGCCGTTTGATTTCTATCGCACTTTCAGGACACATCTCCTGACAACAGTAACAGCGGATACATTTGCTGTATTCGTAGACCGGTGGTTTGCTCCTTCCGTCACCCTGCCAGTTGACGGCTTTGCCTTTCACCGGACATATGGTGACGCAGACACCGCACTTCACACATTTATCTGGAATGATGAAGGGTTTGGGGACAACCAGCGCATTGATGATGTTTCTGAGCGCACCCGTATTCACATTGTCTGCAGGCTTCCTGACAACCTCGAACTCATCTCTGACGAAGCCGGATATCGGGTCTCCGACAATCTCGATTTCCTCTTCAAGTAGAGTTCCATACCGACTTCCATTCCGATTCTTGTCGTCGACACGTATTCGGGATTCATGTTCACCATTCTGGCTGCAGTGGCATCAAGCGCAACCGGATCTGTTGAAATGAGCAAAGCGTTCATCGCTTTTGGCACACCGCTTCTGGGACCATTGCCTTCCATGGCATGAATGGCGTCCATGACATACAGCGATGGGCTGACATAGTTATTCAGGTCCACCAGCATTCTTGAAAAGTCATCGACATGAGGCAGCTTCACATGCATCTCGCCTTTTAAAGTTCCGGGAATGCACCCGAACTGGTTTTTAACGGCCCCTGTCATCCGGGCAAGCCCATGGCTTTTCATCTTGGGAAGACTGACGATCTTGTCAGCATCGAGGACGCCGTTGGCAACATGGAACTTTTTATTCTGTAAGCCTTTTTCGAAGAACACATCCTGACCTTTTACAAAATCAGCCAGGGGAATATCCAGTTCCGCAGCTCTTTCCATCATCCCGGTTCTTTGGGCAGCGGCCTTCGGCGAGTGCACCGCCGGGGAGTCGCCAAAACTCAGGGTCATGCCGAATTCCTTCAAATGTTTCGCAACAGCGTGGAAAACGACAGGGTTCGTCGTCGAACATTTTTCCGGCGGATCGGTTGCAACATGTTGGGTTTGAGAAGAACCTTCTCGCCGTGGCTGAAGATTCCGTCAAGGCCGCCGATGAGTTCAATTCCTCTTCCTACAGCTTCATAAACTCTTGTATCATCATAAACATCACAGTGGATCAGTGCTACTTTAGCCATATTCTTTACGCTTCCTATCTCAGTTCTCTTGTCAGATTCAAAACATCACTTTCAGATTCTATCTTCGCCGCGCTGCCGACAACGCAAATATATTCCTCATCGAAGATCTTCTGATACATTTCAACATGCTCTTTCATTTCCTCAAGTGTTGTCCCCAGGATTTCATGACGGTTTCTGAGGATGTCCTCATGAGTCACTTCCGAATGGTACAGCGACATCATCTTGTCGTTCTCCAGCGAAGGCGTCAGTGGCTGGTCCAGAGGACTGACCGTTCCGATGATATACTTGGTCAGTTCGCGTTCATCCATTTCAAGGTCTTTGATGAAACGGTCCACACGCTTGAACACCTCCACCGTTTCTTTCAGGTTCGGATCCCTATATGAGACAAAATACATCAGTCCGTTTCTTGCAATTCCAGAGAAAGCTCCATATGCTCCCCCCTTGATCCGGACATTGTTCCAGAGATAATCCAGATTGATGATGGTGTTCAGGACCTTCATCGATCCCATGTATTCGAATCCATGGGATTCAAATCTCCGCTCATCGCCACGTACTGCACGTCACCTGTTGTCTTGAACCCTTCGTTCTTGGGTTCATTCAGCGTTATGTCAACCTTGTCAAGGTAGGCTTCATCATACGGCAGCGTATGGATAAAGGTATCGATCGGTGTCTTGATGACATCCAGGTACTGTTCCGATACCGTAACACCAAGCGTCAGTCTGTCCGAGGAAACGATGTCTTTCAGCATACGCTTTAGCAGGATTGCCAGTTCCTTAAGATCCTCATCGCTCTTTTGCTGCCATTCAGTCAGTTCGTCATAGAATTCGATGCCCTTGACCTTCTCCTTGAAGCTGGCTGATCTGCTGAAATAACTCTCTGCACGAAGAAGCGCGGTTGAATGTCCTCCGGAAATCAGACGCATCTGGGTACGTGACTTGTTTTCATTGATCAGGTCCCGCAGCCTGGAAATGTCACTGAAATCGGTATGGTTCAGGATATCATACATCAGATCGAACAGGTCGCGCAGATTGGGGATGAAACACTTGCCCGTCAGTTCGAGTCTCGGCATGAAATACTTGCTTGAGCTCTTGTGCTCATATACCGCCAGCGACGAACTCAAACCGCCTGTCCTTTCGTTTATCTCATCATTCAGTTCACTGTAGGAATACACTTCAGTGCTGGTCTTGATCAGGAATCTGCTGAGCAGTGACAGCAAGGGGAGCTGGCCTTCCTCGATGAACCCGACGTCAAAGGAACATTTGATATATGCGATATTGGTAGCATTTGCAGTATGCAGCAACAGCTTTGCATCCTTGACCAGTTCGGTCTTATAAACGAACTCCTTCTTGTCTTCAGGAATATCGGAGAGTTTCAGCATCGGCAGTTTCTCAAGGTTTTCCTTACTGTCTGCCGCCTCCTGATAGACAGTCAGCTCCTGGTTCTCACGGATCAGCCCTTCCCGCGCACTTTCATCTAGAGATTCTTCATATTTTCTTAGTTCTTCATCAATGACGCTCTGTTTCTTTTCATTGAAATTCTCGTCGGGGACGAGAATCAGATGCACCTTATGGGTATTGTCAATGAAGTAATCCTTCAACAGCTGCTGCAGCAGTCCTTCTGAACAGGCTTTCTTAGAACCGTCGAAGATCTCATCGTACATGAAATTCACAAAAGGACTGGCATCATGCAACCAGGTCTCCAACGCCTTAATGGCATAGATGACGCCCTTGGGATACTGTCCGAAATCTGCTTCCTTAGCCCTGAACTCAAACTTGTTGATGGCAGCTCGGACTTTCTTGTCATCAAATCCGTTCTCTTGGATTTTACGGATTTCATCCTCCACAATCGCTTTAAAACGGTCATGATCGCTCTTATTACAGTTTTTCGCTATAATGGAAAACGTCCCTTGACGAATGCTGCTGTCAAAGCTGCAGAACACGTCCTCTCCGATGCCAGCCTTCAGCAAGGCCTCTTTGATCGGTGCACCGGGTGCATCCACCATGAGGTATTCAAGGATATCGAATCCCACGCCCTTCATGACTTCCGACGATTCACACAGAAGGACATTATAGCTGAGATAGCACTTGCTGCCATCCCCTTCCCCTTCTGCTACCGGATATGCGAACTCACAGGTCCGTTCTGATTCAAATCTATCCACCAGTGGAATATGCGAATCGATTTCAAGATAGTCGAAGTCACACAGATACTGCTCGTTGAGATAATCCAGCTCCTGTTCCATGTCCACATCTCCATAATAGAAGATATAGCTGTTGGACGGATGATAGTATGTTCTGTGGAATTCCTTGAACTGATCATGGCTCAGTTTCGGAATCGCCATTGGGTCACCGCCTGATTCGTGGGAATAGGGGTGGTTTTCAAACATTTCCTGCTGAATTCTTCTAAACAGGGTTTGTTCAGGAGATGAAAAAACACCTTTCATCTCGTTGTAGACAACGCCCTTATAGGTAACGGTATCCTCCATCGAATTCAATTCATAATGCCAGCCTTCCTGTTTGAAGATCATGGGATTGTCATGGATGTTGGGATAGAAAACAGCATCCAGGTAAACATCGATGAGATTATGGAAATCCTGGTCATTGACGCTGGCCACAGGATACATGGTCTTGTCGCTGTAGGTGATGGCATTCAGGAATGTGTTCAGGGAACCCTTCGACAGTTCAATGAACGGATCCTTGATAGGGTATTTTCGCGAACCGCAAAGCACGGAATGTTCCAGTATATGTGGAAGTCCCGTATCGTCCGTCGGCGGCGTACGAAAACTGATGGAAAACGTCTTGTTCTCATCATCCGTTTTGATGAAACACACCTTCGCCTTTGTTCTTATATGTTCATAAACATAGCCGGTTCCTTGCAGATCCGGCAGTTCCTTCTTTTCTGTCAGTCGATATGTCATATCAGTCCCTCCCAGTCACATCCGCTGATTATATCAAGAACCAGCAATTCAAGGTTTTTCTTATCTACTTCATCGAATCTCTCAGCCAACGGACTATCGATATCCAATACGCCCAACACCTGACCATCGATGATGATCGGAAGCACGATTTCAGAGTTGGTGTCACCATCACAGGCAATGTGACCCGGAAACTCATGGACATCTCTGACCAATTGGACCTCTTTGGTTTCGGCTGCTGTGCCACACACACCTTTCCCGACACCGATTCGGATACAGGCAGGTCTGCCGTGAAACGGTCCCAGTACAAGTTCTCCATTTCTCATAAGATAGAATCCCGCCCAGTTGATCTCGGACATGGTAAAATATAAAAGACTGGCGATGTTGGCCAGGTTTGCAATCAGGTTCCTTTCACCATCCATCAGACCTCTGGCAGATAACAGCAAGGACTCATAATACGCATCATTATCTGTAGTCTCTATGTGATCTATATGAAACATTTCGTTCATCCTTTCCAGAATTATACTACCTTTCATTATAACAGAACAAGGCAACTACGTCGCGTTTTGCGAAGCAAATTGTTGCGGAAGGAAAGTTTCCTTGACACAAAATGTTGGTTTCTGAACATTTTGTTTGATTGGAAAACTTTTAATATAGCATGAAAAAAAAGACTATAATAGTCTTTTTTTCTTTGATGAGGGGAGTATAAATAATTAATAAGGGTTATAGTCTAGCCATTAAATGTGCTGGCGCACTAGAAGGGATGACTAGCTATGTATATAAATTAACATAAATATAGTGAATACACAAGTGTTTTTTTATTAACAATCTTTACTCTCTCTATTGCAAAACAATAGACAGTCGCTGTCCACAGAAAAAGTTCCGCCGTTGACAATCATTGTCAACAACGGAACTTTCTTGTTTTTTTATCTTGATGATTTGTTCTGATTAAATGTTAGTGTCTGAAATGACGCATGCCAGTAAATACCATAGCGATTCCATATTTGTCACAGGCATCGATGGATTCCTGGTCACGCATGGAGCCACCAGGCTGGATGATACAGGTTATACCGGCAGCAGCCGCTGCCTCTACACAGTCTGAGAATGGGAAGAACGCATCCGAAGCCAGTGCAGCGCCTTTCAGGACATCTGCCCCAAGGGCTTCAGCAGCGTGGTCAATCGCTTGGTTACATGCCCAGATGCGGTTCACCTGGCCGGGTCCTACGCCCAGAGACTGGGTGTTCTTTCCGATGGCGATACCATTGGATTTGGCGTACTTGACGATTTTCCAAGCAAACTCCATGTCCGCCATTTCAGCTTCCGACGGCTGACGCTTGGTCACAACCTTGAGCTCACCCTCGAACAGCTTTGAGTCGATCGTCTGAACGAGAAGACCACCGCTGACTTTCTTCAGGTCGTAAGCCGTTTCAGGTTGCTTCACTTCGATGTCCTTCAATTCAAGGAGACGGATGTTCTTCTTCTTCTTGAGAATCTCAAGGGCCTCCTCGGAATAGGAAGGAGCCACAACGATCTCAATGAAGATCTTGTTGATCTCTTCAGCTGTTCTTGCATCAATTTCGCCATTGGCAACAACAATACCGCCGAAAATGGATTTCGGATCGGACGTATAGGCTTTCATATATGCCTCATAGATATCTGCACCGCTTCCAACGCCGCATGGGTTGGCATGCTTGCAGGCAACAACCGTCGGTTCTGTAAACTCCTTGCAAAGTTCCAAAGCTCCGTTTGTATCGTTGATATTATTGAAACTGAGCGCCTTTCCGTGCAGCTGAACCGCATTGGTAAGAAATCCTTTTGTATTGCCGATCTCTTTGTAGAAGGCAGCCTTCTGATGTGGATTCTCACCATAACGCATGTCCTGAACCTTCTCAAAGGTCATCGTAATGGTTTCAGGAAGATCCTCGGCACCTCTTTGCTGTCTCATATAGTTTGCAATCATCGTATCGTAAGACGATGTATGCTCAAAAACCTTGGAGCTCAAGTAGAAATTCGTCTTGACAGATACTTTGTTGTTCTCCTTCAGTTCATTCAATACCACTTCATAGTCCGCTGGATCGATGATCACGGAAACGTCCTGATAGTTCTTGGCAGCTGACCGGAGCATTGTCGGTCCCCCGATATCGATGTTCTCGATGGCATCCTCAAGTTCAACACCTTCCTTAAGGATTGTAGCCTTGAAAGGATAAAGGTTGACAACGACCAAATCGATAGGTGTTACCTCGAGTTCCTTGATCTGAGCCATATGCTCCTCGTTGCTTCTCATGGCAAGGATACCGGCATGGATATGCGGATCCAATGTCTTCACACGGCCGTCAAGGCACTCTGGAATCCTGTCACCTGACTGATTCCGATGACATCGACACCTTCAGCTTCAAGCTTGCCTTGGTACCTCCCGTGGAATGATCTCTACACCAAGTGCTGCCAATCTTTGGCGAATTCCACGATACCTGTCTTGTCTGATACACTGATTAATGCTCTCATAGTAACTCCTTTTCTTCTAATAAATATGAATGGCTTCTTATATGAATGAATGTTTGATCATATCCTGTTGTGATAAGTCCTTGCGATGACTTCCATCTGCTGTTCTCTGTTCAGTCGGTTGAAATTCACGGCATAACCGGAAACACGGACTGTCAGATTCGGATATTTGCCCGGATTCTCCATCGCATCCCTCAGCATCTCAGGGCTCAAGACATTGACATTCAGATGATGCGCATCCCTGCTGAAGTACCCGTCCAGAATTCCGACCAGATTACTGACCTTGTCCTCATCGTTCTTTCCAAGGGTCTTCGGATGAATGCTGAAGGTACAGGAAACACCGTCACGACAGCTGTCATAAGGTATCTTGGCTACGGATTCAAGGGAGGCAATCGCTCCTTTCGAATCCCTTCCATGCATCGGATTGGCACCCGGTGCAAAGGGCTCTCCGGCCTTGCGTCCATCCGGTGTCGTACCGGTCTTCTTTCCGTATACCACATTGGATGTGATCGTCAGGATGCTCAATGTATGGATAGAGTCTCTGTATGTCCCGTTTTTTTCAGTTCATTGTAAAATTCTGTCGTAATGTTGGCAGCGATGCTGTCTACCCGGTCATCGTTGTTGCCGAATTTCGGGAAGTCACCCTCTATATCGAAGTCCACAATGATGCCTTCTGCATTCTTGACAGGCGTGACTTTCGCATACTTGATGGCACTAAGGCTGTCTGCCATCACCGACAGGCCGGCCATGCCAAAGGCCATGAATCGGTCGACAACGGTATCATGAAGGGCCATCTGCGTCTTCTCATAGGCGTATTTGTCATGCATCCGGTGGATGACGTTCATCGTATTCACATAGAGGCCTGACAACCAGGACTGATAGATCCTGAAACGCTCCATCACCTTGTCGTAATCAAGAACCTCTTCAGGAAAGGCCTCCATCTGCGGACCGACTTCCAATCCTTCATTTCCTCCGTGCCACCATTGAGGGCCAGAAGGAGAATCTTCGGCATGTTGCATCTGGCACCGAAGAACTGCATCTGCTCACCGATTTTCATGGCGGAAACGCAGCATGCGATGCCGTAGTCGTCACCGTATCTCGGACGCATCAAATCATCGTTTTCATACTGGATGGAATCCGTATCAATGGATATCCTTGCACAATAATCCTTGAAATATCTGGGAAGCCCTTCTGACCATAAGACCGTGAGGTTCGGTTCCGGAGCCGGAGAAAGGTTGTAAAGGGTCTGGAGCATACGGTAGGAAGTCTTGGTCACCATATGTCTGCCATCCTCCGTCATACCTCCGATCACCTCTGTCACCCAATTGGGATCACCTGCAAACAGTTCGTTGTACTCAGGTGTGCGCAGCTGTCTGACCAGGCGCAGCTTGATGACAAAATCATCGACCAGCTCCTGTGCCCCAGCTTCATCGAGGATTCCTTTTTCGATATCCCTTTCGATGTAGATATCAAAGAAGTTGCTCATCCGTCCAAGCTCATCGCCGCTCCGTTTTGCTCCTTGACGGCCGCCAGGTAGCCGAAGTAGGTCCATTGGATGGCCTCTTTGGCTGTTGATGCCGGCACCGAAATATCAATACCGTACATCTTCGCCATGTCTTTCAGTTTATTCAGGAAGTCAATCTGCCTGTGCAGTTCTTCAAGCAGCCTGATGTTATCTTCTGTCATATGCTCTGCGGAGAGTTCCTGTTTATCCCTGACCTTGCCTTCAATCAGGGTGTCGATGCCATAAAGGGCTATTCGTCTGTAATCGCCGATAATGCGTCCACGGCCGTATGCATCCGGTAATCCGGTGATGAGCCCCGACCGTCTCGCCATCTTCATATCATCGCTGTAGACCCTGAAAACACCATCATTGTGGGTCGTCTTATAAGTGAATTCATCTTCCACCTTTTGACTGAGTTTATAGCCGTAGCTTCACAGGCGGTTCTGGCCATGCGGATGCCACCGAACGGATTCACCGCCCGCTTCAAGGGCTTATCCGTCTGCAGCCCCACGATCAGTTCGTCTTCCTTCAGCAGGTATCCCGGTTCAAAGGTCAACAGCGAAGATACCGTCTCCGTATCCACATCAAGGACACCACCCTTGTTGAGTTCCTGCTGACGAAGGCTTTCGTAGACATCATAGACCCTTTTGGTCCTATCCGTAGGTCCTGCAAGAATTCAGGTGCTTCGTCAAACGGTGTATAGTTGTTCAAGATGAAATCACGGACGGAAATCTGCTCTTGCCATACACCTTCGTTAAAATCATGCCACTGGTTGTTTTTCATACTTTTACTCCTTATTTCTTCGTACGAACCATTTTAATTATTGTGATGTTTGCTCGGGGCTATTTCGCTCATATGCAAGGAAGGAAATCGAAGGCATAGCCGGGGCTACGTCGAGATACCTGACGCTGCAGATCAGTGAAATAGGCCGAGCAAACGTTGCTGTAATTATAATGGGTTGTATTAGGTTAAGTATCACAACTAAAAGACCGCCTGAGCGAAAAGATCAGCAGTCTTTCGCCCAGGCGGTCGGCATTTCATCTTTGTACTCCCTATGGGTAATCCCACTTATCCGCCAGTCATACAAAGGTTGGTTCATTAATTATCTAATAATTATATCCGTTTTCTCCATTTTTTTCAAGAACAATATCTTCTGAATTATATGAAAATATACTTTATGATGAAGGCGATTGAAATCACATACATCAATGGATGCACATCTTCCCTCTTGCCTGAAACCAAATTGATGACCGTATATGAGATGATACCGAATGATATACCTTCAGAAATCGAATACGTGATTGGCATGACAATAATAGTCAAAAAATGCAGGGATACCAACTGCCGCGTCGGTGAAATCAATCTTTGTTACCGATCCCATCATATAGAAACCGACAACGATCAGCGCAGGAGCAGTCGCAAAAGCCGGTATGGCCATAAACACCGGTGAGAACGGCAGAGCCAAGGCGAAGAGTATCGCAACGGTAACACCTGTAAGACCGGTTCTTCCTCCGTCAGCCACACCTGCAGCACTTTCAATATAAGTCGTCGTTGTTGAGGTTCCAAGCATAGCTCCCGCTGTCGTTGCGATGGCATCTGCTAACAGCGCCTGCTTGGCTTTTGGCAGCTTGCCTTCCTTATCAAGGAAACCTGCCTTGTCGGAAACACCAATCAGTGTACCCAGGGTATCGAAAAGGTCGACAAACAGGAAAGCGAATACGATCACCCAGAATTCAAGATTTCCGAGGAAACCAAGGTCGAATTTCATGAATACAGGACTTATGCTAGGTACCGGTGCGGTGATGCTGCCCGGAATGACGGAGAACAGGTTCATGTCCGGATTCGGCTGATACCATCCGGCCAGTTCAGCAATCATGGCAAGGATCCAGGTCCCGAGGATACCGATAAGGATTGAACCTTTAATGTTCTTCTTAACCAGTATTCCGGTTAGGATAACACCAATGATTGCCAATACGATGTGTGGTTGTGTCAGGTCTTTGTTGATGGTGACCAACGTAGCAACATCATCAAGGACAATTCCGGAATTCTGGAAACCGATGAAGGCTATGAACAGACCGATACCGGCTGATACCGCATACTTCAGCGCCAAAGGTATGGAATTGAAAAGCGCCTCACGTATATTGACAAAGGTCAGGATGATAAAGATGATACCTTCGATCAGGACAGCTGTCAGAGCCGCTTCCCAACCAAAACCGTTGTCACCGAGGACAACTGTAAAGATAAAGAATGCATTCAGTCCCATCCCTGGAGCCAATGCAAACGGATAGTTGGCAAAAAACGCCATACAGAGTGTACCAATGATTGCCGCCAGGATGGTAGCTACGAACACTCCGCCCCAATCCATGGCAACACCCTCAGGAAGGTCGATTCCCGCTGCTGACAGGATGTTGGGATTTACGACGATGATATAAGCCATTGTCATAAACGTTGTGACACCGGCAAAAACTTCCGTTCTTACATTGGTACCATGCTCTTTCAGTTTAAACAGATTTTCAAACATACAATACCCCTTTCTCGTGTGCAAAGCGTCTTCTGTACCCAAGTGAATCCGCTTTGAAAAAAGTTAATATTTTAATATTCTTTCTAAAATTCATTATAGGACTTGAAGTGAACATATGTCAATCAGAAAACGAACATTTATATTTTCTTGGCACTTAATATTCGTTTTACTCTATATATGACGCTCATGTTACACATTTTGCACATAACTGTATCTATATCTATCAATACGAAAGCAACATTCCCTTTAACTATACTGACCGTTTATGATATACTAATACAGTGAAAGATAAGTAACAGTAAACAAGGGAGTGATGGACATATGAAGGAAATCGTATTGGGCGGCGGCTGTTTCTGGGGTGTTGAAGAATACTTTTCACGAATCCCAGGGGTGAATGGCACCAAAGCCGCTACGCCAACGGCACCACGGAAAATCCTACCTATGAAGAAGTTTGCACCGGAACCACGCATCATGTGGAAGCGGTCTATATCGAATACGATGAATATACATTACCTTTGGAAAACTGCTGGATGCCTTCTGGCAGGTCATCGACCCGACGGTAATGAACAGACAGGGACCTGATAAGGGCACACAGTACCGTACAGGCATCTATCATATCAGTCCGGAAGATGTGGCTACCATACAGAAAAGCCTTGCCGAAGAGCAAAACCGCTATCTGGAACCCATCGTCACGGAAACGACTGCACTCAAGAATTTCTTCGATGCCGAGGAGTATCATCAGCGATACCTCAAAAAGCATCCGGACGGCTACTGCCACATCAAACTGGACTGACAGATGCCGACAGAAATTGACTCTTTCAGAGCAATTGCTCAGTTACACAAACAAACGCCAAACCCACATGCTCATGTCGGTTTGGCGTTTCCTATTATTCATGCATAATCCAGTCTGTCGATGCTCTTCCCCGAATGCTTGCCTCTGACGAATTGATGTCTTCTGCCGAGCATCTTCGGATTCAGATAGGTGTATGTTCTTGGGTCCTTCAGCAGACCGTCGACATGGATACCTGCCTCATGGGAAAAGACAAGGTCACCGACAATCGGTTTGCTTAGGTGCAGCCATCTTCCGGAATATTTCTCCACCAGCTTGGAAACCCTCATGATTTCCTTGACTTTGATCTTCGAATGGACATCCTCCAGCAGTTCAAGGGCAAGAACGATTTCCTCAAGGGCCGTATTTCCCGCTCTTTCACCAAGACCGTTGACCGAACAGCTGATTGCAGTCGCTCCTGCCTTAAAGGCTCCCAATGCATTCGCTGTTCCCATCCCCAAGTCGTTGTGACCATGGAAATCGATCTCAATCAATGCAAGCACCTCGTCCGGTTCCATCGAGAGTATGGACCCAATATCATAAACCAGGTTCGTAATCTTCTCATACGCTGTAAAAGGACTGAGTACACTGACCGTATCTGCATATCGGATTCTGCGTACACCCCGACTGATTCCTTCAGCATAGATCCTGCTTAAGAATTGTTCATCTGCACGAGATGCATCCTCAGCTCCTATTGACACGTTCAGATCATGAGCATTGCAATAATCAAGAACTTCGATATATCTTTCAACCAGCTCATCCTTTGTAGTCTGCAGTTTCTTCTCTATATGTATATCCGATACCGGGACCGATATGTGGACATTCTCGGCCCCCGTAGCTATGGAGGCCTTGATGTCGCCCAAATGCAACCTGTTCCATGTCAGAATCCGGGCATCGAGATCCATATCCAGTATGCCGGCGATTGTACGCTGTTCATGCCTGCCCATAGCAGGAATACCCGCTTCGATGATATCCACTCCCAAAACATCCAGATGCTTGGCTATGGTCAGTTTTTCCCTGTAGGAAAACTCAACTCCCGCCGACTGTTCTCCATCCCTCAGCGTCGTATCGATGATTGTCATTTCCTTTTTCGTCATAATAATCAACTCCTATCCGATTACTTTTCCTCCACTCCTCCAATGCTTGCTTATCACCTTGCTGTCAGCAGACATCATGCTGCTTTCCGACAAGCAATGCAAACGGAAGCGCGAACAGTACCAACTGAAACGCCGCCAGGGAAAAGGCAGCTCCGATATCCACCTGATACAGTTGATAGATCCTTGTTGTCATGGTCTGGGTCTTGCCTGCCATATTTCCTGCGAACATGATGGTTGCTCCGAATTCGGACAATCCTCTCAAGGCACTCAAGAACAATCCTGCTCCCATACTCTTGGAACACATGGGTACCAGAATAGACCTTAGCAATACGTAGGAATCGGCGCCACACACCTTTGCCGCCTCGATATAAGCATCATCAACACTGTTGAATGCATTCAGCGTCATCTGGTAAAAATATGGCAGCGTAACAAAAATCTGTGTACAGACAATGCCTGCAAAATTGAAAGCAAGCTGCAAGTCACCGTCGAATATCATCGTGCTGATGATGGACTTGCTGCCGAATCCCTGCAGAAGCACCAAACCGGCCACAGTAGGCGGCAGGAGCAGCGGAAGCATGATCAGTCCGTGAATGATCTGGTATTTTCGCCCTTTCTTACTATGCAGCCTGAATGCGAGCAACGTTCCGATGATGACATTGAACCCCAACGTGATCAGTATGCTCGCTGCGGATACCAATATCGATTCCATCGTATCATTGGTGAACAGCGATGTCATATCCACATTCACATGGAAAGGCTTGAAAAGGCCGAGAATAAGATAACTCATCATCATGAGCGTCAATGCCAAAAACAAGGTCAGTCCCAAATCAAAATATCTTCTCATTGCCATTCCATCACCTCCCATTTCGTCTAGTGTGCTTTATCGGTACTGTACAAGGACTGCGATTATTCCTCAGGTACTGCAAATCCAAATGCTTCCAATATATCCCGTCCTTCTCCATGAACAACAAATTCATAGAAGGCGGCTGCCTCCTCCTCTTCCGTCAGCAGCATCGAACCGTATACGGCCAGCTGATTGAATTCATCAGGAACCTCAAGGGCAACGACCGCATCTCCAGCCGCAGCCGCATCGGTCTGATAGACCACTCCGATATCGGCCTCCTTCATTTTCACCTTTGCCACCACCGCTTTCACATCATTTTCATAGGATACGACATCCCCGTAAAATGCATCGTATCGTTCCTGATCTTCGGTGATATCCAGATAAGTCTCCATCATGCCGGCACAGTATTTGCCGACTGGCACCTCATCATGGGCAAGCACAATCTTCAGATCACTGTTTCAGTCATTTCCATGACGTGATTGAAGCTGTCAAACACCTCATCGGAACTGATCATGACCAGACGGTTCATCGCGAACACAAGTATATCGTCTTCCTTCAACGTCGTCCCGTTCACTGTTATGCTTTCCTCTACCAGTTGTTTCGGGTATTTCATGTTGGCACTGAAGAACATCCCGGGATCCGCGCCTGACTGGATTTGATTCTTCAGAACCTGGCTGCCTGCAAAGTTCAATATGATATCAACTTCATGCATCTCTTCATAGGTTTCCTTTATTTCAGTAAAGCATTCTGTCAGACTGGCAGCCGCAAAGACGACCACCTCGGTTTCCCTGTCTTTCTTATCTATACCCTCTGTTAGCATACAGCCTGCAAAGAGACACATCATTCCGGCAAGTGCCATCCATCGGATGACCCTTTTGCCACATATCTTCATCATACTCACCTCAAATCGTTTATATCAACAGACGCTCAACTGTTTCCCCTTCTTCAAGCGCATCCATGATTTCTTCCACATCATCAGCGGTCACTTTTCCATACCAGATCTGCTCCGGATAGATCATGACCACAGGACCCATGGAACATAATCCCAAACAACCGGTATTGGTGACCATCACCTCAGAATCCAACATCCTGTCCTGTACTTCCTCCACAAGGTTCTCCAAGATCTCCAGCCCTTCATTTTGGGCACAGAACCCTTTTATCTCACCTGTCAGTCTCGAACTGCTGCAAACAAATATATGATGCTTTGGCTTATCCATCGTAATTCCTCCATTTCTTCCTATCATCAAACTGCGGATCTGCATCCGCCGAGTTTACCTACCGCGTCAGCCCTGCACTGGTTGCAGTGCATCATCTGCGGCAAAATCTCGCTGCATTTGCTTCTCATTTCAAAAAGTTCCTTTGAATTCACCTTATCCAGTATGCCAAAAGGCGTTCCTTCCACCGGAATCAGCGGCATGATGTTGGTGACGCTTGCGCCAAGCTTTCCGCCTTTTCACCACCTCGTGGATATGGTCGTCATTGACTCCCTTGATATAGACGATATTGACCTTGGTGAACACATCCTTGTCCTTCAGGCTCTCAACGCCTTCCCATTGTTTTTCAAGCAATAGGGCCGCTGCATCCACACCGAAGTGCTTTTCACCTTGCATCCTGACGTGGCGGTAGATCAGTGCTGCCGTATCTTCATGGACCGTATTGATCGTGACGGTGATATGACTCACGCCCAGTTCGACCAGCTCATCTGCATACTTCGTCAACTTGAGTCCATTGGTGGACAGACAGAATGTCACTTCCGGATCATACTCCCGGATCAGTTCAAGGGTCTCTTTTGTCTCTTTCCAGTTTGCGAGCGCATCACCCGGCCCTGCGATACCGACGACAGAAAGGGTCGGAAAATCGAGCTTCGCTTTCTTATACCTTGCCAGTGCTTCAACCGGTGTCAGGACATCCGATGTCACACCCGGTCTTGATTCATTGGTACAGTCGAATTTCCTGTTGCAGTAGTTGCACTGGATATTGCACCGTGGCGCCACCGGCAGGTGGATCCTCGCAAAATCATAGGCCTTGGCATTGAAGCATGGATGGGTTTCATTCTTCTTTATCTGTTCCTCGGAATTGACTTCCTTGATTCGAATTCCCTTCATTACATTTGCCATAACGATTCCTCCTTTGTCAATCCTCTGCTGTACAAATATTCTTCCTTCATTCTATCCTTATACCCTCTGTGCTTCTGGTCAAGCAACGAGTTAACCACCTCATCCAACAGACGTATGGATCCTTTATAGCCCATCCGAAGTTTCCTTTGCGCTCCTATATGGTCATGAACCGGAAATCCGACGCGTATCAAATCGATGCCATCCTTTTCCCAAATGAACTTGCCATCGGAGTTTCCAATCATAAGATTGACTTCCTCTTGCTTGATGACCTCTCTGATGGTCTCGAAATCCGAATCCTGCATGGTAATCGCCTGCTGGTTGAATTTTTCCATCAGCTTGCTCAACTGGGTCTTGAAACGCTTTGAAGCGGAACCGGTCGCTGCCACATTCACCTTGACTCCGTTTTCCGCCAAAAGGGCAGATATGCCATACACCAGGTCCATGTCCCCGAAGACCGCTGTTCTTCCAAGGGCGCTGTGCTTATGGGAATCGATCATGCCGTCAATCAGCCTTCCTCTTTCCAGTTCCAATACCTTAGGCAGCTTCATATCATAGACGCTCAGGAGTGTTTCCACGAAACGATCCGTATTGTTGATACCAATCGGCAGCGGGATCCGGTAACAGGGTATTCTGTAACTTCTTCAAGATACAGTCCCGGCGAATGCTGCTCCGCCACCAGATCTCCCAGTCAATCGTCGCCTTGCGTTAAGACACGCATCAGTTCCTCTCTGCTGAGACCGTCTTCATTCAACTTGTCATACTCTTCCCGGTAGGGTGCATCCAGAACATCCGATATGTCCGGCAAAACGACGGCTTCGATTTCCATGATTTTCAGTATACGTTTGATTTCCCTGATGTCTTCGCAGGTCGCATTGGATACGACGACATTGACATGTTCACCTTCATAACTTGGAACCACTTGATGGGCAAGGTCATTGTCGATTCTGATCTTTGTCGAATAGTATTTCAGAATGCTCCTGATGGCCGAAAATAACCTTCGGATTGCGACCCTCATAACCGGGTGTCGGTATGGGAATGATATCCACGCCTTCAAAACGGCCAGTTCCCTGACTTCCTTGACAATCCTCTCGATATCATCCCCGATGGTCTCAGCGAGACAGGTCGTCAGAACACCGACGATATCAGGCCGGTACATGTCCACGAGATTCTTGATGCCTAACTTTAGATTCTTTGAACCGCCATAGACGGTGCCTTCTTCAGACAGCGATGATGAAGCGATATCCACCGGTTCATTGTAATGGGCTGCCATATGTCTTCTGATGTATGTGGAACAGCCTTGGGAACCATGGATGATATTCATCGTCCTGGAAAATCCTTTCAGTGCCATGGATGCTCCCATCGGCATGCACATCTTGCACGGATTCACCTGCATGTTCACGTAATTCCTGTCTTTTGTCACTTTAATCTTCTTATCTGCTCCGTTGTTATCCAATAGAAACACCTGCCTTTACTATATTCCATACCGGGGAATTCACGGTTACGTCCAATTCTTTCCCAAAATTCAGCGCTCCTTCAAATCCTGTCAAAGGATGCTTGCGCTCGTGATTATGGTCAAGGAACGCGACGCCCAATTTGTACGCCAACGGCCTTTCCTTGACGCCTCCGACAAGGATATCCGCTTTCGTCTCCTTCATGAAATGCTCAAGTTCCGTCGGATTGGCATCATCAAGGATGACCGTTCCTTCACCGGTCAACGACTTGAGCCGGTCATATTCTTCCTTGGAACCGGTTTGCGTTCCTACAAGAACGATATCGATTCCCATATCCTTGAACTGCCCGATCAGCGAAATGGCTTTGAATCCGCCTCCGACATACAGGGCTGCCTTTTTACCCTTAAGCCGTTCTTTATAGGCTTCAATCCGTGGTACGAATTCATCTGTTTTCGCTTCGACCAATGCTTCGAAGCGTGATATATGTTCATCATTCCCAATGCGGTATACGATTTTTCTCAGTGATTCGATGGTGTCTTCCACACCTACGAAACTGATGTGTTCAAAAGGAATGTCGTATGCTTTTTCATTTGTTTTGCCAGATATGTCATGGAACCGGCACACTGGACGACGTTCAGCGAAGCTTCTTCGCTTCTCTCAGGGATGCCACACTGGAATCTCCCGTGATGACGGTTTTCAGCTTCAGGCCGATGGCTTCCAGGTAACTCTTGATAATCCAGCTTTCCGCTGCAAGGTTGAAATCTCCCAGAAAATTCAGGCTGTACGGCGTTGTCCCCGTTCCATTCAAGTCATCGATGCTGGCGACTTCCGTCACCTTTTCCTTAGGACCCATCAGATCCAGAATCGCATGACAGGCTGCCTTGTATCCGTCTTTCTTGCTTCCGGAAAAACCCGAAGAGTTCACCGGTATGACCCTGATTCCATGCTTGGCTTCCGCCCGCTTTGCAATGGCTTTCACATCGTCACCGATGACACCGACCACACAGGTGGAATAGATGAATACCGCATTCGGGTCCTCCTTGGCAACAATTTCATCGATAGCGGCTTCCAGTTTCTTTTCTCCGCCGAAGATAATGTCATGTTCCCTCAAATCGGTTGAAAAACTCATCCGGTACATTTCACTTCCCGATGAGAGTGAGCCTCTGATATCCCATGTATAGGAAGCACATCCGATAGGTCCGTGAACGATGTGAGCGGCATCCGTAATGGGATTCAGTACAACTCTTGCACCACAGTATACACATGCCCTTTGGCTGACAACTCCAGAAACCGAATGGGTATCACAGGCTATGTCCTGATTTTTCAGTTTTTCGTTCACCATAATCTGTTTTTCTCTTGAATCTGCAATGATTGTCTTAGGACTCATACTGCGCCTCCTTTGCGGTAATTAAGAACAAAGTTTGTGTTCCGGATGTCGACGGAAAGTTCTTCGGTCGAGAACTTTCCTAGTTAATAAAAAAACAGGATACACGGCACGACCGGATTTGTCGTGCCATGTATCCCCTTCGATACTTTATGCTAACTTGATGATACAAACTACATGACCAATTCGAAATCTTCTTCTTTGCATGTTCTGTCATAATGGTCAAGCAGAGCATTTGAAATCTTCTCGATGATTCGAATCGCACCTTTGTAACCGACAATCGGGAAATATGAATGTCCGATACGGTCAAGGATAGGCCATCCCATGCGTACCAGCGGTACGCCTTCTGCTCTTGCGATGTACTTGCCGTATGTATTACCGACAATCAGGTCCACCGGATTTTCCTTGATGATCTGATGGAACGTGAACAGGTCTTCTTCTGCCATTACAACACTGTCAGTCAGTCCAGCACCGTCGAACATCTCCTGAATCTCAGTTACGAAAGCTTTACCTGGAGTACCGGTCAGTACCAGAGTAGGCACCATACCAAGGTCGATGACGAATTCCGTCATGGCGATCAGGATGTCCGGATCACCAAAGAGGGCCACTTTCTTGCCATTGTAGTGGTTATGGATGTCAACCATGACGTCCACCAACTGGCCACGTTCATTTTCAAGCTCCTTTGGAATGATTCCGCCATTGACTTCAAGCATCTTCATGACGAAGGCATCCGTCGCCTTGATACCGATAGGCTCCTTGAGCACAAACGGCTCGACTTCACATTTTTTCTCAAGCTCATATGCTGCAGCTTCCGATGAAAACTTACCGAGCGCAAGGGTTGCCAGAGCGTTACCGGATTTCCTGATTGCCTTCACCGGTGTTCCGCCTTCAGGATACATCTCATACTTTCCTGTATTCGGCGTGGAAACAACGTTGCTGGTATCCGGAAACATGGTGAACGGTACATTCAACAGCTCAGCCATCCGCTTGATCTCCGCCATATCACTTGGCTCGATGAATCCGGGTAGGATATTGACGCCTTTTGCCTTCTTGCCTTCCTTCTTCTCCGACAAATGGGTCACCATAGCCTTACACATGTTTGAGAATCCTGTCACATGTGACCCCTGATAACTCGGCGTATTGGCGTAAAGCACCGTCTTGCCTTCCGGACCTTCGATGATTTGACGATTTCACCGATATCATCACCGATAGTCTCTGACAGACATGTCGTATTGATGGCAACAACATCCGGATCATATATATGGAAAACATTTTCAAGTCCTTTCTTCAGGTTGGACTTCCCGCCGAAGACACAGGCACCTTCAGTGAATGAACTGGTGGATGCGACGATCGGATCACGGTAGTGTCTCGTCAGGTGCATCCTGTGGTATGAACAGCAACCCTGAGAACCGTGACTGTGGGGAAGACATTTGTTGATGCCTAGAGCTGCGTACATCGCTCCAACCGGCTGACAAGTCTTGGCTGGATTGATTTTCAGTCCATCCCTTTTTTCATATGTTCCTTTCGTGTAATCTAGCATACCTTTTCAACTCCTTCCACTTTGCCACTCAGCAGCGGCTCTTTATTCCAAGGTGCAGTCACATAGCTCCATGCAGGAGTCAGGATACCGGCTGCAACGTCTCTCGCAAAATTGACAGCTCCCTTATATCCTGCATAAGGTCCCGAATAATCATAGGAATGCATCTGCTTACTGTAGACACCCATCTTCTGGATGATATATTTATCCTTGACACCTGAACCGAAGAATTCCGGCTTCAGGGTTTCGATGATGGCTTCCGTCTCAAAATGGTTCAGGTCATCGATGATGATGCTGCCATCCTTCATTTCATTGATCATTCCGTCATACTGTCCCAATGGAATCTCTTTTTGCAGCTCTTCCACCTTTGATTCAGGAATACGGAGTGAATACTTCTTCTCATCTTTTTCCACCGTGATTTCCTCAATGTTTCGGCTGTCTGCATCCATCTTGATGTATGGAATGACGTCACGTCCTTCATAATCGTCCCTATGACCGAACTCATAACCTGCAACGATGGTTTCGATGCCTATTTCCCTAAGCATACCCTGATAATGATGCGCTCTGGATCCACCGACAAACAATACGCCGGTCTTGCCTTCAAGGAGCTCCTTATATTCTGCGATTTCATCTTCGATTGACGCAAGTTCATCCGTGATGACCTGTTCGGTTCTATACATGAGGTCCGGATCGCCAAAATACTTGGCAATATCCCTAAGCGCCTTGGTGAATGCCTCGACACCGATGAAGTTGACCTTTATCCAAGGCAAACCATACTTGGTCTCAATCATTTCAGCCACATAGTTGATGGATCTGTGACACTGAATCAGGTTCAAGTCCGCTTTATGTGCATTGGCGATTTCGTCGATGCTGGCATTACCTGTCATGGTTGACACGATATTGTAGCCGATCTTGGTGAGAACTCTTGAAATCTCCCACTCGTCACCGCCGATGTTGTATTCACCCAAGAGGTTCAGGGAATACTGCTTCGCAGGTGTGTCATTGGTTCCGATAACATCCGTCATCAGCTTGTTATTGGCGATATGGTGACCCGCTGACTGACTGACACCCTTGTAACCTTCACAGCTGAAGGCCAATATCTGGACATCCAGTTTTTCAGACATCTCTTTAGCTATTGCATGGATATCGTCACCGATCAGTCCTACGGGACATGTTGCAGAAATGGATATGGCCTTGGGATTGAAAAGCTCGACTGCCTCCTCAATGGCCTTCTTCAGTTTCTTCTCACCACCGAAGACGATATCGCTTTCCTGCATATCTGTCGTAAATGCATAGTTCAGGAAGTTCTGTCCGCCTTCTCTGGCCTTACCCTTATTACGTCTGGTTCCCCATGCATAATAGGAGCAACCGACCGGACCGTGGACGATATGAACCATATCGATGATCGGTCCGATGACAACACCCTTACAACCGGCATAGGCACAACCTCTGTTGGTGATTATACCCGGAACGGTTCTTGAGTTCGCCATGATCTCCTGTTCGTCAAGGCTGCTGTCCTTGACCAGGATATGGCTTTTTCTATTCTTCATGACTTTGGCCGGGTACTTATCCAAAATCTTATCAACTGTTTTCTTACTTTCTGACATTCATCTCACCTCTCTCTTTAAATAGCCGCCAGTCCGTTTTCACCCGTTCTGATTCTGATAGCATCTCCAATATCTGAAATGAAGATCTTGCCGTCACCCATACTGCCGGTCTGATTGGCCTTGATGATGACTTCCGCCACCTTAGGGGCCTCCTCATCTTCAACAATCATGGTGATGAGCCTTTTCGCTATCAATCGGTGATTCTCGGAAATGGATTCAAGTACTGCAGGTTCAGCCACCGGCTGTCCATCAATCAAGTCTTCGATCAGTTCAAAGTTGACCTTCTTCTTGCCTCGACCATAAACCTTACGACAAGTGATGGAGCCATACCCTTCCTTGGAAAGGGCTTCTTTGGTTTCACCTATCTTATTCATACGGATAATTGCCATTACCTCTTTCATGAAACCACCTCCTATAGGCCTGTCAAACCTGAACTGATTGTATATGTCTCCTCGATCTCTGATACGAAAATCTTACCATCACCGAAACTTCCTTCGCCGGTCTTGGCGCTCTTGGAAACGATGGCAACCACTTCATCTACAGCGTCATCTTCGACGACCATCAGGAGAAGTTCCTTGGGAATCTCATCATAATGAACATTTCCCACCTTGACACCACGCTGTTTACCGCGTCCTACTACATCTATTTTTGTTACTGCCGGATACCCTGCATCACTGAGTTCATTCATGATGAAAGTAGCTTTTTCCGGTCTAACGATTGATCTGATCATTTTCATGTGCTTGTCCTCCTATTGAGTAAATCATTGTTAGTTAGAGTTGGGGAGATGTGCTACGCCGTAAGGAATAGTGCAGAAACCCTACTCTAACTTGCTGGTATTTACGTATTAAGTAAAACAGTTTTAGTGTGAGTCGGAAGATGTGACATACGGACATTCCGGATGTTGCATCTGACATATTCACACTTAATGGTTTTTACGTCTGAGTAAATCATGTTAAAAGATTGCTCACGGAGGCAATTAATGCTATAATATACCCACGTGAGCATTTGCTTACTGTGAAGGGAAATAATACTCTGCTTGCCGGCTGATATTATTTCTCTTTTTCTATACTCCCAAAAGTCCGTGATCCATCAGAATCTCTTCAAGTCTGTCCTGTGTCATCGGTGTAGGAATAACCAACATCTTGTTCTCGTCAATGTTCTTTGCCAGAGTCCTGTACTCATCCGCTTGACCTACTTCCGGATCATAATCGATAACCGTCTTCTTGTTGATCTCCGCATGCTGTACGATGTTGTCTCTAGGCACGAAGTGGATCAATTGGGTACCAAGCTCTTTGGCGAATGCACTGAGCATTTCAAACTCATTGTCAACCTTACGTGAGTTACAGATGATACCACCGAGTCTTGTTCCGCCTGTTTCTGCAAACTTCAGAATACCTTTTGCGATATTGTTGGCTGCGTACATCGCCATCATCTCTCCGGATGCTACGATATAGATCTCTTCCGCCTTGCCTTCACGGATCGGCATTGCGAAACCACCACATACAACGTCACCGAGAACGTCATAGAATACATAGTCCAGATCATCCGTGTATGCTCCAAGCTGCTCCAGCATGTTGATGGATGTGATGATACCGCGTCCTGCACATCCTACACCAGGTTCAGGTCCTCCGGACTCGACACAACGGATGTCTCCGAAGCCTTCCTTCATGATATCGTCAAGATCGATGTCTTCGCCTTCTTCACGAAGTGTGTCAAGGACTGTCTGCTGAGCCAGACCGTTAAGGATCAGTCGCGTCGAGTCTGCCTTTGGGTCACAGCCGACGATCATGATTTGCTTGCCCATTTCAGCAAGTGCCGCTGTCAGGTTCTGTGTTGTTGTTGATTTTCCGATACCGCCTTTTCCATAGATTGCTATTTGTCTCATGTTAACCATCCTTTCATTCTTAGCTGAGTCCTCTCACACAGCCTTTTTCATTTTTGAAGGTAAGGCTGTTCATCGTTTTTCTGCCTTTTCCTTCGTTACTATCAGTTACATTGAGTGGATTAAGTGTCTGTCGGCTTGATACGCCTACAATAAGATATAAACGCAAAAAAGCCTTAGAACATAACTGACACTTCAGTTATCTTCTAAGACTTCTTCGTCCAGGACCCTATCGCCCGGTTACCTAAGTTGAATCTGTGTTCTCTGTGATTCGTTGTACATACTCTATCACAATATTCAAACAATTGCAAAAGGATTTCTAAATTGCAAGAATTCTTTCGTGTTATTTACCAGTAAATTCAACATGAATCCATTCAAAACTTATAATGAAATGGATATATTGGTGTTTAATGATAATCCTTTTCATTTGCCTTTATGCATTTTGTACATTTCAGAAATCAGCAATTCTTTGATCACTATTCAGTATGTCATATTTTATATCTTTTCCGCCAAATCCTCCCATAATCAACCACAGATCAACACAACCATTTTCATCAGCATTTTCCGGTGATTTTGCAGCAAATCCGTTATAACGCATATTCGTGCAATATAAAAGAAGCCAACATTCGATAGGCAACTCAAATGCCGGCCCCATTTCTGGGTTACGTATTAGTGCATCGCTGTCATCACCTATACTCCTCGCTATTTGCTTACCAGTTCTTAATCTGCATCGGCAATCTTCTTGCCATTCTTCAATAGATATTTTTCTGCTTCCGCATTCCACAGACCATTGGTCTTGGCCACACACTCAGCAAGGCCTTTGAACAATGGATCCGTCTTTCCGAGTTCCTCAAAGTCTGCGATTGCAGTTAAAGGCATCTGAATCTCGTTATAGACGATCTTCTTGCCACCAGGAATCTTTGGAAGATTGAGAATCGTATCGATTGCAGAGTCGATACCACCGACATGTGTCAGCATAACCGCAGGATTGATCAAGCCTTTGGAAGACATCTCAAGGGACTCTTTCATATCATCATCGTTACCGCCTGTTGAACCCATGATATGTACAGGTGTATAGTGGATATTGTAGAAATTGATCTTCGCACTGAAGGATGTATCGGATGGGCCGGCGAAGAAGTTCATACATCCATCTTTGCCGAGAATCTTATCCGCATCTTCAAGTACCGGTGCTACAGGCGCATATACGAATACATCATCATAACCCGTACCGTCAGACAGTTCCATCATGGCTGCCACTCTGTCAACTTCAGATGTGTTGAGGAATTTCAATGTGACACCTTGCTCAGCTGCCTCTTCTTCAGGGAAGAGTGACTTTGCCCTGTTCAGTCGTTCTTCATTGATATCCGTTACAACAAGAAGACCCGGTTTTCTGTCGCAGTGCAGTGCATAATCGATCGCTCCAAGACCCATCGGTCCAACACCTGCCATCAATGCCATCTTACCACCTTCTTTGATACCCATATGGTGAACGTATTTACCGGTCTCCGTATGGTAATTAGCATGGAATCCACCGATGACACAGGACATCGGCTCTGACAATGATGCGTCGTAGTAGCCTTCACCATCGTATTTCAAAAGGAAACCAAGTTCCATGACTTCTGTTGGAATGATGCAGTAAGTGGTGAGTCCACCAAAGAACTCGAATGAATAACCCGGAGCATATGGGCTGCCCTTATAGTTCAGGGCCGGTTGGATCGCATATTTTCACCAGGTGTGAACTGGTCTTGCCATTCCTTGCCTACCTTGATGATATCACCCGAAAACTCATGACCCATGATGGTAGGATTCGTTGCGATATTCTCAGGTACACGCTTATGCTTGGACCCTTGAATGACAGCTTTATAAGTGGACATACATACACTGTTGCTGACGACGCTTACAAGAATCTCATCATCCTTGATTTCCGGCAAATCGAACTCTTCAAGCTTCATCGTATTTACATCATATAATCTTACTGCTTTCGTTTTCATATCATTACTCCATTGTCTATAGTCATCACGTTTACCTGTTGCTTCAGTTCAAGAATGCGTTCCCGGCTTCGAATGCTCTGACTGTGTTCTCAGTCACAAGTAGACACACTTTCTGATTCGTCGTATTGATCGGTTACAGCTCTTGGCGATTCTGCTTCATGCCAACTATGATACCACAAATGTCAACAGCCGTCCCGTATAGATGCCCATTCTGTCATCCTCACTCCTGACATCAATGCATATGTATCTGTTTCGCTGACTCATATTGCTGGACTTTCCCTGGCAGACACCAACAGAAAGACCCGACCAAATTGGTCGGGTCTTCCCTAAGCTATGTATAAACAGTGAGGGCCAGGGGAATGCCCCTGGCCGACCCTGAATCAGCTGGTGAATTGATTGTAGATGTAATCAATCTCTTCTGTCGTTCTAAGAAGTTCTACTTTTTCTTCGTCTTCTACAATCTCAGCAAGGTTTGCAAGGATCATCAAATGCTCATTGCCGACACCAGCGATACCGACTACAAGGTAAACCGTATTGCCGTCGAAATCGACACCCTCAGGGAATTGAAGGATACTGATACCCGTATGTTTGATCTTCTTCTTGGCTTCGCTGACACCATGAGGAATGGCCGTACCGTTACCGATGTATGTGGACAGTTCGGAGTCTCTTTGAACCATCGCATCGATATAGGCTTCTTCTACATAACCGCCGTCCAGAAGAATCTGACCAGCCATACGTATCGCCTCTTCCTTATCAACAGACTCAAGACCGATCTTGATGTTGTCTTTTGTCAGTGTTTCCGGAACTGCTTCCTCAACCACTTCGGCAACGGATACTTCCTCAGCAGGCTTCAACTGATCAGCCAGATTCGTATACAGCTGAGTTGTAATGAAATCCGAAATGGCAAGATGTAAACCGAAAGGAGCTTCACTCAATGCTCTGTCCGCAAGGCTCTTGTGTGTGATGATGATGTCCGTATCCTTAGGTATGTTTTCAAGGGAGTAGTTTGCCACCTTGATATTCAAGCCACGCTCTTTCAGTTCGTTCTTGAGCTTGCTGGCTCCCATGGCGCTGGAACCCATACCTGCATCACATGCTACTGCGATTGACTTAATATTATTTAACTTGACATCTTCCGGAAGAACATCCACATTGACGTTCACTGCTTCAGTTGCTTCGGTTGATACTTTCTTTGTTTTCATGTTCTTTTGAGTCGCTCTTTGCTTTGTCAAGAGCATCCTCATCCGCATTCTTGTTGATCAATACGGAAGATACGAGGAATGATACACCGGCTGATACAATTACACCGGCCCACACCGGCAACAAACCGCCTTTTGGAGCCATCGCTGTCAGTGCGAAGATACTACCTGGCTAGGTGCTGCAACAAGACCTGCTCCAAGTACTGTGAATGTGAATACACCTGATGCTCCACCAGCAATTGCCGCTAATATCAGCTTTGGCTGCATAAGAATGTATGGGAAATAAATTTCATGGATACCACCAAGGAAGTGGATAATGATCGCACCTGGTGCTGACTGCTTGATCATGCCTTTTGAGAATACCCAGTATGCTGCCAGGATACCAAGTCCCGGTCCAGGATTCGTCTCAAGCAGGAAGAAGATGGATTTTCCGACTTCTGCTGCACGTTCGATACCAAGCGGGCTAAGAACTCCATGATTGATTGCGTTGTTGAGGAACAATACTTTTGCCGGTTCGATAAAACTGAAGCGATTGGCAACAATCCAGCGGATACGATGCTTTCTACTGCAGAACCGAGTCCTGAGCTTACGCTTTCAACAATAGGTCCAATTCCAAGATATGCAGATATTGCAAGAATCGCTCCCAAGATACCAGCTGAGAAGTTGTTGATGAGCATCTCAAAACCTGTTGGAACTTTGTCTTCCAGGAATTCGTCCACTTTCTTCATCAACCAACCGGATAATGGTCCCATTATCATACCGCCGATGAACATCGGGATACCGGTTCCTACAATAATTCCCATGGTACCGATGGCTCCCAGGACACCACCGCGACCACCATAGACCATCTTACCTCCTGTGAAACCGATCATCATCGGCAACAGATAGATAATCATCGGACCAACGAGTGTAGCAGTTTCATTGGCACCAACCTGTAGGAATAAACAATGCTGTAATCAATCCCATGCGATAAACGCTCCGATGTTCGGCATTACCATTCCACTTAAGAATCTTCCGAACTTTTGTATGCCTTGATGCATTTTACTGCTGCTTGCACTACTTACTGTATGATCCATTCTTATACCTCCATGTTTAACTGATTCATAACTGTTTCATACTTATATTATAAAGGATAACCTGCGATAATCCCAGTTGAAGAAAAACTGCTATGTCACTTTCAACAACTGACAGGATTACCGCATAAGCTGACCTCTATATCAGGCAAACCCGTTGGCGAAGAGCTCATCGTACTTGGCGATGACATCTGCCTCATCTGCACCTTCAGCGACGATGGTGATCTCATCACCACTGCCTACGGCACTGGTCATGATGGAGAGGATGCTCTTTGGCTGGTAAGCTTTGGCTCTGTCATCACCTTTGAACATGGTTATATCAGATTTGAATTTCGCCGATTCCTTTGCAAATACTGATGCCGGTCTTGCGTGAAGACCCTCTTCTGCCGTTACTACATATTTCTTTTCAATCATTAATTCGTTCTCCTTTTCAATTTTCCATTTTTAATCGGATATTTCTCAGCCTCTGCATCCATAAATCCGCTGTTTCTTTCTTATCTGTCGCAATCTCAAGGTGGTCTAGAGAGCGGCCTTTATGGCCCCATCCATATCCCTGTAATAGGATTCGACCTTCTCTCCCAGCCCCTCAAGACCGGAAAGCTCTTCAAAGACTTCGGCAGGACTCTTGGACTTGAGCATCTCCGCCAACTCCGCAACCTGAGGATCTTCATCACTGCTGAAATGCATGGTCGCAGCGGCTCCAAGAAGCAGTTTGTCATAGGGAAGGCCATTGTCAATAGCTGCTGTAATCGGAGTTGCGATTCTTTCACCGTTGCTCAGTTTGCGCACAGGCTGTCGGCCAACCCTCTCTACGCTGTCGATGATGAAGGGATTGGCAAATCTCTTAAGTATTTTTTCGATATAGGCGGCATGGGCTTCCGGTGAAAATCCATGCTTGGCCACAAGTGCATCACCCGACTGGGTCATGATGCCCTTAACGAGAGTTGCCACTGTTTCATCTTCAATGGCTTCCTTGATCGTAGGGAATCCCAGGTATTGACCGAGCCATGCACAAACGGCATGTCCGGTATTCAGGGTAAACAGCTTTCTCTCAACACCGGCTTCTAAGTTTTCCACAGGAGTCATCCCCTCGATTTCGGGAACATTCCCTTTGAAGGCGGATTCTTCCACAAGCCATTCGCAGAACTCTTCCACTCTTACCTTGGTGATGTCATCGCCGGCTTCCATAGGGGAACGATGCGGTCCACGGCGGCATCCACAAATTGACCCACTCGGGAACTTCTATATCCAGTTCATCCACAACCAATTCCTTCAGCATGGATGTAGCGCGTACGGCATTTTCACAAGCAATGATATTCATGGGTTTGGTTCTTCCGTTATCTACTCCGGCCTTGATAGCTTTGACGATATTGGGGGAGATATACTTGAAGACAAGAGGCCCTACCGAGGTGGTCACAATATCCGCGTCGGCCATGATATCGATCACTTCCGGATCCTGGGAAAGTTTGGCATCTATGTTGCTGACTTTGACAATTTCCTTCTTGTCACCCACCACTTCAACATCGTATTCGCCCTTCGCTGCAAGCTCTTTTACCATATCTTCCTGTACATCTGCAAAGGTAACCTTGTAACCTGCACGGGACAGGAGCATCCCGATGAAACCACGGCCGATGTTTCCGGCACCAATCTGAACAGCACTCTTCATAACTTTCCTCCGTATTAATTTGTTCTAAAACATTGAAGCAGTTGCGCTTTCTGAACCTTTGTCAATAGTAATGAGTATTATTTTTTCAGTTGATCGACAAGTTTGTCGTATACATCTGTCATGATGAAGTCTTCGAGTGAGATGTGCTGGGCCTTTGGAGCCACAGACTTCGCTCTTTCTGTCAACTGCTTATGCGTAATGACGATATCCACATCTTTGTCCAGCTGGTCGATGGATGTGTTCTTGACTTCGATATCCAGACCTGCCTTCTTCACTTTGTTCTTAAGCTTGCTTGCACCCATTGCACTTGAACCCATACCTGCGTCACATGCTACGATGATCTTCTTGACTGTACCGGATACTACACTTGATGCCTTGCCTTTCATATCGACCATGCTGTCCTGTGCACTGTGAAGCGCTTCTTCATCGTGCTCACCTTTTTTCTTGATCAGTAGGGATGCAACAAGGAATGATACGACTGCTGATACGACTACACCAGCCCATACCGGTAACAGACCGCCTTTTGGTGCCATAGCTGTCAATGCAAAGATACTTCCTGGGCTCGGTGCTGCAACCAAACCGGCATCAAAAATTGTGAACGTGAATACACCTGAAGCTCCACCTGCGATAGCTGCAAGAATCAATGAAGGCTGCATAAGGATGTATGGGAAGTAGATCTCATGGATACCACCGAAGAAGTGGATGATGATCGCACCTGGTGCGGATTGCTTGATCATACCCTTTGAGAATACCCAGTATGCTGCAAGGATACCAAGTCCAGGTCCAGGATTCGTCTCAAGCAGGAAGAAGATGGATTTTCCGACTTCAGCTGCACGCTCGATACCAAGTGGACTAAGTACACCGTGATTGATTGCGTTGTTAAGGAATAAAACTTTTGCAGGCTCGATGAATACAGATGCTACCGGCAATAAACCTGCTCCTACGAATGTTTCAACTGCTGAACCGAGTGTTGAGCTGATTGTCTCAACTGCAGGACCAATACCCAAGTAAGCGATAAGTGTCAATGCCGCACCGATGATACCTGCTGAGAAGTTGTTGACCAGCATCTCGAATCCTGTAGGAACCTTGCCGTCAATGGCTTCGTCGAATTTCTTGATGACCCAACCTGCTGCAGGTCCCATGATCATACCGCCGATGAACATTGGAATGCTTGTTCCGACGATAACACCCATTGTTGCGATGGCACCGAGTACACCGCCTCGTACGCCGTATACCATCTTACCGCCTGTATAACCGATCAGTAATGGTAATAAGTAAAGAATCATTGGGCCGACCAGTGTTGAAAGGTTTTCATTTGGAATCCAACCTGTCGGAATGAACAACGCTGTAATTAATCCCCATGCGATGAATGCTCCGATATTCGGCATCACCATTCCACTTAAGAAACGACCGAACTCTTGAACCTTTTGTCTTGACCCCGATTGATGTTTTGTCATTGTACTATCCATAATATCCTCCTTAAAATAATGTTTGATGTCATCCATGGTCATTGTGATTCGACTGTGGATGATGATCGCTACTGTTCCATCCGTCTACGGCTTGTCCGTGTCGGGTATGAAACGAGTATAGCCCCATGTCCATACAAAAATAAAGCAAATGACATTCGACTTTGTCAAAGTGACAAGTGACAAAATGTCAATAGCCTCAAAGCTTGATGAATCAAGGGTTTCGGAGTATTGTCACTTGTCGGTTCAGGGCAACAAAAAAAGATGTCATTTATTGAAAATGACATCTTTTAAGATTATTCTACGATTTTATTCAAAATTAAATACTTGTCTTTGATAGAATTTTTCAAGGATCTGATGGAGTTCATTCTCGATCAATAGCTCATTCTTCGTCTTCAGCACTTCATCAAATCCTTCAGTGATGATGTTGCGGCTGATCTCCGAAAGCAGTTCAAGGATCTTCTGATTGATGACCACTGGCGCCACCATGATGACGATGGTATCCACAGGTATCTTTTCTCCTTCCCGTGGTATGAACACCGGATTATCCATCTGAAGCACTTGGATGGAAACTTCTTTGCTGATATCTCCCCGGCAGTGCAGAAGCAGCATGCCCTTTCGTCCGAGAATCGTCGACCCTTTCTCTTCTCTCTTGACAAATGCTTCATTCAGTATCCTTTCCTCTTCTTCACTATCACTGAGATTCCTGCTGACATAGCTGATCACTTCTTTCATATCTGTGAATCGCATGCCCTCCATGTACTGATAGTTGTCAATCAGTTTGATGATGATCTTGGAATACTCATTGAGTGAGATCAACCTGTCTTTCAGCTTACCTGCCGATCTCATATTCAGTAGGGTGCTGGTAGGTATCAGATTGCTTAACAGATCGTTGATCTTCCTTATATCCTCATCCTTCAGGATCGGATTGATCTGCACAAAAGGCACATTGACTTGTGCGAGTGGCACGGTTGTGATCAGCAGATCCACCTGATTGCTGTCCAAGGACATGATCTGTTCATCCATGACGCTGACCACTTCCGTCACCTGTATATTAGGAAAGTTTTTTTTCAGCTGTGCCATTAAGAACGCTGATGCACCGATACCATACATGCATGCCACGACCGCTTTGAAGGTCTTCTTCATATCCCTGTTGGACCTATGGATGATGGCACCAATATGTGTTGCGAGATAAGCGACTTCATCATCCGGAACAGTGATATTCTCCTTTTCCTCGATGACTCTGACGCTTCTCTTGATGGACTGGAAGAGTTTCGGGTACATGGCCTTGATCTCCTCCACCAGTGGGTTGACGATATCAAGATCCATCTTCATTCGGAAAATGGAAGGTCTCAGATGCTTGACAAGGTCAATGACCAGCTGCTCGTTGTCTGTTAGATAGATGCCTGTTTCAGCTTCCGCTTTTGCAATGAATTCCTTGACCAGTTGTAAGACTTTGAAATCCTCAATCATTGAAATCTTGTTGTAATCCTTGGTCTCCCTGAGTTTGGTCCCTTTCACATGCATCGTCAAATAGCAGAGTTCGACATGCGGCAATGCATTCAACGGATGATCCGGATGATTTTCGAGGTATTGCATCAGCGTCTTGAACACCCTGTCATTATAGAGCTTCTTCACGACGTTGTCGTTCAGTTCAATATCACCCCAGAAGGCCTTTCTCTTCAAGGTGACACCTATGCGTATTGCCAGAGCGATATAACCGTTATCTGCGTATTCATATCCCATTTCAGTTTCTATCGCTTCAATCAGCTCTCTGATCCGGTCGACATTGCCGACATCCAGCAGCTCCAGTATGGCTGAATTTATCCTACTCTCCAAACTGGTCGTTCCGAGGTCCATGGCTTTTCTGCTGGACATGACATTGATCAGTTCATTCATATGGAAATGGTCATAGATCAGTGAGACGATCGCTTTTCGTTTACCTTTTTCACTGCCCTTGATGACGATGCCCATTCCGGGTCTTTTGACCACCTGGAGATGGAAATTTCCGAACCAGCCGATCAGGCTGTCAAGGTCACTTCCCACTGTACTCTCGGTTACATTCAACAGCCTGGTCAGACTATACAGCTTCGTCGGTTCATCATACTGCAGCAGTTTCGCTTTGATGATCGTTTTCCTGTCCTCCGGTGTGTAGATCACTTCGCTTTTAGTTTCAGACAGCAGCGCAAGAAAATCATCCCTCTCCGTTCCGTTGCCAAGGAACCTGATGCCTTTGCCTTTCTTCTTATCAAGGTCACCGCCATGTTTGACAATCCACTGCTGAACATCATCCAGTTCACGCAATACGGTCCTTGTGCTGACATCCAACTCGGCTGCAATCTTCGAAACGGTGATATAATCATCGCTTTCCAATAGAATCCTTATGATTTTTTTCATTCTTGAAGTAATCATCGCCACACCTCTTTTCCCCTCCATTATACAAGGATTTGACGGCTCATGTCAGAAATCATCCATGAAAAAGTCACTTGCAGCAAGTGACTTTTCCCATTATCTCCTTTTGATGACAAAGACTTCCGACGGTGCATCACTGCCGTTTCCAAGGGTTGAGACCGTACCTTGGTCGACAAGTACAACCGCGCCTTCCTTATACACTTGTTGCTCTTCCTCTTCCAATGTCAGCCATAGTTCACCTCTGATCACTGTAATGATCACGTTGCGTCGGTCGGATGGGTAGGGAAGAAAAACTGGGGTTTGATGACAACATGGTTGTATTCGAAATTGTCTTCTTTGATGATCGGTTCAAAAAGATCATCTGCACCTACCGTATAATTCAGTATCTTTTTCAAAGCCATTTCCTCCAAAATTAATTTCCCATATTTCACTCATATATGTGACTATAATAACATATGATCGCTCAAAACCAGTTTTATCTTGCTCTTTTCACACAGCAATCTACGGGATTATCTTGGTACCCGAACGATCTGCAACGGCATCAACCAGGTGAGTAGGACTGGTGATGATTGCATTCTTGCCTGTGGCTTCCACAAAATGCATACATGCCTCTACCTTCGGCAGCATGCTGCCTTTACCGAACTGATTGTCTTCAATCAGTTCCCTTGCCCTTGAAACCGTCATACTCTTGATGACTTCCTCATGAGGCATACCAAAATTCGTGCATACATAATCGACTGCTGTGGAGATGATGAATACATCAGCATCCAGTTTCCTTGCCAGCAGACTCGATGCATGGTCCTTGTCGATCACCGCATTGACGCCCTGGAGGTTTCCACCACCATTTCTGACTACAGGTATGCCCCCTCCTCCGGCTGCAATGACCACATGACCGTCATCAAGCAGACAGCGGATAGCATCGAGCTCTACGATTTCTCTTGGTTTCGGCGAAGGTACCACCCTGCGGTACCCCCGGTTGGCATCTTCGATCATATCCCATTCGGGGTGCTGCCTTTTGATGGCGCTGATCTGTTCATCCGTATAGAACGTACCGATGGGTTTGGACGGATTCTTAAAAGCACTGTCGTTTGCATCAACTTCGACCTGAGTCACTACCGTGACGGCATGTTTGTCAAGTCCCCGTTTGATGAACTCATTGTACATGGCCTGCTGAATCTGATAGCCGATAGCGCCCTGTGTATCTGCATCGCAGCTGACCAGAGGCACTGGATGGATATGTTCGACCTCTTCAGCATCTCCGACCTGCGCATGATGAACCCGACTTGCGGGCCATTGCCATGGGTGACTACGATATTGTAGCCCATGTTCATCAAGTCGACGATATACGCTACCGTCTCACACACCGCCTTGTATTGGTCTTCCACTCTTTGGTGCTGTTTATCGATAATCAGTGAATTGCCGCCGATTGCTACAACAACCAGAGCATTTTTACCTTTCTCCTTATCCATATTGCTGGATCAACCTCCTTTCAACAGGCCCGATCCTACCTACCGCCCATCGTCAACTGCATAACCGCCTTGGCAGTATGCAGGCGGTTTTCGGCCTCGTCATAGACAATGGAATAACTGCCGTCGATGACGCTGTCTTCCACTTCATTGCCTCTGTCGGCAGGAAGGGCATGCATATACATGACATTATCATCGGCAAGGGCCATCATCTCTTCCGTACATTTCCATCCCCTGTAGCTTTCCAATAGGTCATCCACCACTTCATCGCTTTGATTGTTCACCCAGCTTCCCCAGTTTTTCGGAATGACAATATCCGCATCCCGGTATGCCTCCTGCATGTCATGGGTGATTCTGAAACTGCCACCATTGTCATGGGCATTTTTCCCGGCCTGCTCTATGGCCCAGTCCGGCAAATCATATCCTTCAGGATATGCCAGTGTGACATCCATGCCAAACCTCGGAAACAGGAGCACCTGTGTCAGTGGTACACTGATCGGCTTCTTATGACTTGTCGCATATGCCCATATGATGGAAACCTTCAGGTTTTTGATGGTTTCCTTCTTCTCGATGATGGTCATCAGATCAGCTATCCCTTGCATCGGATGGTACAGATCGCATTGCAGGTTCATGACCGGAACCGTCGAATGTTCCGCCATGCTTCGAAGATATCGGTTCCCTATTCCCCAGACACAGTTGCGGCATGCGATTGCGTGTCCGTATCTTGACAGAATCACCGCCGTATCCTTGGCCACCTCACCGTGACTGACCTGCATGGTGGACGTATCGAGGAAATTGGCATGGCCTCCCATCTGGGCAAATCCCGCCTCCATCGAATTGCGTGTCCGCGTGGACTGTTCGAAGAACATCAGGAACATGGTCTGGTACTGAAGATAGGGTGTCGGAACGCCCATGGCGAATTTTTTCTTCAGGTCAAAGGACACCTCCAACAACGTCTCGATCTCCTCCTTTGACCACTCCTGAAGTGTAATGAAATGCTTCCCTCTGAAATTTGTCTTCATATGACCTCCTATAGAGTAAAACAGTTATAGAGTAAATCATTATTAGTTAGAGTTGGAGAGATGTGCTACGCCGTCAGGAATAGCACAGAAATCCTACTCTAACTTATAGGCATTTACGTATAGAGTAAATCATTATTAGTTAGAGTTGGAGAGATGTGCTACGCCGTCAGGAATAGCACAGAAATCCTACTCTAACTTATAGGCATTTACGTAAAGAGTAAATCATTATTAGTTAGAGTTCATCAACATCCAGTTGCTCAAGATAATGCTTCGGCACAACCGCATACAGCGCAGCCGCAGCGACGAGTTCGTCTTTCCAGGTCTTCTCGTCAGGTGCGTGTGCCTCTTCCTCATGGCCCGGACCGAAACCGACACACGGAATATGATAACGTCCCATGATTGAAACGCCATTGGTGCTGAAGGTCCATCTGTCCGTTTTTGCATCCTTTCCGAAAAGTCTTCTGTAACCTTCCTGAAGGGCTTTGACTGCAACATGATCTTCCGGAATCACCCAGGTGGGAAAATAGCACTTCGTTGGATAGATGAGTCCCGTATAGGCTTTGCGTTTGTAGTCGTACAGCGAAACCTTCGCACCGGCCATCCTGACAGACTGCAGGTTCTCGATTTCCCCTAGAGCCCCCTGCCAGGTTTCACCATCCGTCAGGCGCCTGTCGATGGAAATCCGGCACCCGTCTGCAACGGCACATCTTGATGGTGATGAATGGAATATTTCCGAAACGGTCAATGACCCTTTGCCGAGGAACGCATCCTGGTGAAGTTTATTATTCAGTTCCTGCAGTTCCATCAGGATAGGTGCCATCTTGTAGATAGCATTGTCACCCCGTTCAGGGGCTGACCCATGACTGCTGATACCGGCGGTCTCCACCTTGATTTCCATCCTTCCCCTTTGTCCCCGGTAGATGTTCAATGAAGTCGGTTCCGTAATCAATACGAACTCCGGGCGAAGGTTCTCCTCTTCAATCAGATACTGCCAACACAGTCCGTCACAGTCTTCTTCCATAACCGTTCCGGTGAGATACAGCATGACCTCACCTAAAAGGTCCAGTTCCTTCATGATTTTGACAGCATAGATCATGGAAGCCATACCACCTTCCTGGTCCGACGCCCCCCTTCCGACAATGATCTCATCACTCTCATGTCCTGCATAAGGGTCATACTTCCAGTTGTCAGCGTTTCCGACTCCGACCGTGTCGATATGGGCGTCGAATGCGATGATACGGGGTCCATCCCCTATCCTTCCAATATGTTGCCCATGGCGTCAATTCGCACTTCGTCAAAACCGACCTTCTCCATCTCCTCCCGGATCCGAAGTATCACCTTCTCCTCTTCGCAACTTTCACTTGGAATGCGTATCATATCCCTCAGGAAATCGCTCATAGGTTTGCGGTACTCCTGAGCCAAAGCTATCACCTTTCCATAATCCATCATATCCCTCCAATATCACCCGGCTCATTCGAATGCGTCGTATCTCATCTTCCTGATCGCTTCATCGATTTCCAGGATTCTTTCATATTCCCTATCCCAAAAATCCATGGTTTTCATCGAATCGAGATATTCCCTGGTATATCCGAAAGGCAGCCAGTCTCTCTCCTTCTGGGCAAACAACCGCTCCTTCATCTCGAGCGTCCTGAAATCGTGTATCCTTGCGGTATCGGCGCCCATGAAAATATCCCTGAACCAACGCTGCATCACATGATGGTTCGTTTCAAGATATCTTCTCTCCAGATCCGTCAGCACAGAATCATAGCGGTCAAATCCATCCGTCGCAACGGTCACCACATTGTCATCCGGTCCAAGCTTCAGATACTTGGCCATCTTGATGGCACCCAGGATATTGCATATGCCTGAAACTCCGAACAGATCGGTCATACAGTCGGCCATCTTGCATCGATGCCGTTCTCTTCAAGGATTTTCGTACCGTCATGGATGATTTTCAGACCTTTCACACAGTCATCATCTTCAATCAACACGACGAAATCGGTCGTCAGCACATTGTGGATCAAGGTGCACATCTTGTCGCCGATACCTTCAATCCTGTGCTGACCACGTCCGCCGGTGGAGAGGGTGGAACATTCATAAGGCTCCAACGCAGCCACCTTTGCCTCCGGAAAGACCTTTTTGATCTGGTCTCCTGAGGCAATCGTTCCGGCGGATCCCGGTGCAGAAGCAAAACAGGCTATCCTGGAGTTGCCGAGGCCCTTAACCGCTTCAATGGCCGAATGACCGGTCACGTATCGATGGAACCTGTAGTTGGGCAACAGCTCAAATTGGGCAAGAGAATGGTTTTTCGAGTCCTTCATCAGTGCATAGGTCCTCTCCAGCGTCAGGATCACATCGGATTCCGTTCCCGGTGTAAGGTCCAGTTTCGCACCATACCGACGGATGCGTTCATACCTTTCGGCACTCATGTTGTCCGGCATGATGACGATGGAGTCATAGCCCATCAGATTACATATATAGGATACTCCGATACCGAAATTACCCGTGCTTGGACCGAGTATCGTCTTCTCACCTGGCAGGATATCCCCTTCGACACAACCTTCAATCAAGGTTGCATATGCAGGCCCAACCTTATGCGAACCAGAGGGAAAATACTTGCCGAGCATGACCACGATATTGGCATCAACACCGGTCAGTTCCTTGGGCAATATGATCCTGTTCACTTCATTCTTCTCGTTTCTCCAATTGATGTTGAACAGATTATGCTTGTCAAATTCATCCATTTTGGCCTTCCTGGCCTTCTCCCTGGCAGACGGGTCCATCTTGTCCGGATGCAGCATCTCCTCATAGGTGGGTCCGTATGGAATTCGTCTTTTTTCCATGACTATCATCCTTTCACAACTAAATGCTTGCCTCAAGCAGTTCGATGATTCTTTCCGGATCCGGTTCGATCGGATCAGGCATCGCTACCGCTTTCAATCCACTGGCGATATCCTTGAGTCCGTTGCCGGTATTGATGACAGCTACACGCTCAGTCACCTTGACCACACCGGTTTCAAGCGCTTTGACAAGTCCGGCTGTCGAAGCACTTGCAGCAGGTTCACTGAATATGCCTTCCGTCGATCCAAGAAGTCTCATGCCTTCTAGGATCTCATGATCCGACACTGAGATGAACGTTCCGTTGCTGCGACTTACCGCTTGAAGTCCTTTAACGGGATTTCTCGGAATCCCTACAGCGATGCTGTCAGCAATGGTATTTTCCTCCGCTTCAATAAGACCGGTATTGTTCCTGAAAGCTGCTTCAAAGGGATTGCACCCGCTGGCCTGTACCCCGAGAATCTTTGGAATCCTGTCCGTAATCCCCAGCCTGTACATGTCATAGAATCCTTTATATACACCTCCGATGGTGCATCCGTCTCCGACAGAGACCACCACCCAGTCCGGAACGTTATAATTCAGCTGCTCCGAGATTTCAAGAGCCACCGTCTTCTTGCCTTCCACCAGATATGGATTGACGGCTGCATTACGGCTATAGAAACCAAAATGACGAATGGCTGCCTTTGACATTTCAAAAGCCTTTTTATAATCACCGTCCACAACGACCAGCTTCGATCCATAGATGAGCAGCTGTGCCAGTTTGCCATGAGGCGCCCTTTTCGGGACGAATATCACCGTCTTCAGTCCGGCTCTGGCAGCGTTACCGGCCAATGATGAAGCAGCATTACCTGTCGAACTGCAGCAAATGGTATCTTCCCCTTCTTCAAGGGCCTTTGCAACTGCAATGATGGATGCACGGTCCTTCAGTGACCCTGTCGGATTCAGACCGTCATCCTTAACATACAACTCGTTCATCCCCAGGATTCCTGCGAGATTCAGTGCTCTGTATAAAGGCGTCATTCCCACATTCAGCAAAGGCTTTGCTGGTATATCATCCACAGGGAGCAAGTGCACATATCTCCATATCGTAGGATCGTTATTCTGCAAAAGGTACTCCCTGGTTAATTTGCATCCTATGGCATCATAGTCATACTCAACATCAAGAATGCCCTTCTCACCGCATTTAGGACAGGTCATAGGGGATGGCTCAGCCCTTCTGTCACGGTCACCGGTGGAATACACACTGCCGCACAGCGTGCACCTTAATCCAATGTACATGCTTTTCATGAATCATTCCTCCACATCCACGAACTCAAAAGCGGTCGAATCAAACAGCCCCATATCCGTCACCTTGATTTCAGGCACCACAGGCAGAGCCAGGAAAGCCAGGGTCATGAACGGATCCACACCTTCGAGCACCCCTTTTCCCCTTGCTGCCGATTCAAGAAAATCGAGTTTTTGCATCACGACATCTAGAGGCGCATCGGTCATCAGTCCTGCGACCTCCAGCTGAAGGCTTCCGAGCACTTTGCCCTTCGAAGCAATACATATACCGCCGGACATGCGCTCCAGTTCTTGGATGCAGGTCATCATATCGTCGTCGTTATCACCGATGACGATGATATTGTGCGAATCATGTGCTATCGTCAGTCCTATTGCACCCTCCGTAAGGCCATATCCCTCAACAAGACCAAGACCGATGTTGCCTGTCCTGTTATGCCTTTCAATGACCGCAATCTTCAATATGTCTATCTTTGGATTGTTGCAGTAAACGCCGCCGAGAACATCCACCTTCCGAACAACTTTCCTGGTGATGATGCTGTCCTTGAGCAGCCTGATGACTTTCACGCAATCGCTGTTCAACCGCAACCCCAAATCGATTTCATGGTTTTCCTTCAGATGGATGGTATTCAAAACCTTCTCATCCTTCACCGATTCTTTTCTGAATGCAGGTTTGCCATCCTTGGCAACGAGAACCCCTTTCTTATAGACATCTCTGACACTGAACGCCTCCAAATCATCCAGCACCACCATGTCCGCCTCATATCCGGGCGCTATGGCTCCCTTATGCTTCAGACCGTAGCATTCCGCACTGTTGAGGGTTGCCATCTGAACAGCCGTAACCGGATGAACACCTTCGGATATGGCAAGACGAACGTTAAAATCCATATGCCCTTCATCTACAACGTCCGTCAGATGTTTATCGTCACTGCAGAACAACAGACGACGACTGTTGATTTCCGTCACACCCTTGCAGAGCTCGGCCACATTCCTAGTTGCGGAACCTTCTCTTAAGTGGATGTACATCCCCTTCGAGATCTTTTCCTCCATCTCTTCATGATTCACACACTCATGGTCCGTCATCACGCCCGACAGGACATAACTGTTCAGATCGTTGCCTGACACACCTGGTGCATGACCATCGATGATACTGTCTTTGAACCCCAGCAGTTTTTCATGAACATCCCTGTCATTCATAAAGACTCCGGGATAATTCATCATCTCCCCAAGCCCCAACACCCGGGCGGTATCTTTCATTGTCTCAAGATCGCTGTAATTCAGCCTGGCACCGGCATTTTCAAACTCGGTACTCGGCACACAGGACGGCAACATGATATAAATATCCAGCGGTGTGGCTTTTGAAGCCTCAAGCATATAACGTATTCCCTCAAGTCCGCATACATTGGCTATCTCATGAGGATCCGCTATGACCGTCGTCGTCCCTTTAGGCATGACTGCCTGGGCGAAACCGGGAGGAGTCAACATCGAGGATTCGATATGCACGTGACCGTCAACCAGTCCGGGGACAACATACTTCCCTCTGCAATCCACTTCCTTCTCTCCATCATAGGTGCCGATTCCGACTACCCATCCGTCACCTACTGCAATGTCACCATGATCGATCTTTCCGGTAAAACATTGACGATTCTGCAATGCTTTAGAACGAGGTCCGCTTTCACCTCACCCCTTGCCATCATTACCAGTCGTTTTCTGGCCATCATTTCCTGACTCATAGCGGCCTCCTTTCACCCCTCAGTTCACCAACTCACTATCCATCCTCAGAATCTAGGAGGTGTGATGGTCGATACGAACTCCAGGTCCGTATCACCGATATTTACAATCCTATGCGGTATTCCCGCATAGTAATAGATGCTGTCGCCTTCATGCAGTATATGAACATCATTACCGATGGTAATCTCCATTTCTCCCTTGAGTACCAGCATCACTTCTTCACCTTTATGGGAAAGCGGTTCGTCACAGGTTGTGGCACCGCTTTCCAGCGTCGCATAGAACATCTCCATCTGACGGTTCAGATCCGGGGACAACAGCTCATAGGTCAGATGGGAATCCGGAAATTTCAGCTTCTGCCGTTGGTCCCTACGAACGACATTATTGTTGCCTGCTTCATCGATAAAAAAGTGAAAAACAGCCACGTCCAAAGCCTCTGCAACCTTTCTCAGGGAAGTGATGGACGGTTCTGTCTGGTTGCGTTCCACCTGACTGATGAATCCTGATGTCAATCCGGTCCTCTTGGCCAGTTCCTTGATACTCATATGCTGTTCCAAACGCTTGCTTCGTATCTTCATTCCCAAATCTGCCATTTACTTCCCTCCAATCATCTGAACAAAGGATTTCAGTAAATTCATGGAACACTTCTTCCGGTACTTGGCCATGGACCTTTGGTCATCGATAGGTTGGATCAGCTGTTCGTAGACCGTCAGAACTTCCTTGATCGAATTCTCGCTGATGATGGAAACGATGGAACTTCTGATATCCTGATTCACACCAATAATTCGATCCGTCTTCGGTCTGGCTTCCTCTTTCTTGATGGCTTCAGTCAGCTGCCGTTCAAGTTCCCTATCCCTGACAACGGTTTCATAAACCGATCCCAGCGCCAGCCGGATATCCGTGATCAATCCCTTTTCATTTCTGTCATACAGCCCGATGAAGGAAAGCTTGCTGATCGCATCAGAACGTCTCGGACCTACCTTTTCATAGTAAAAATCCTTGTATTCGAGGTCACACAGGATGATTTCCCTAATCACTTCATTTTCTCTTCTGACCGTCATTCCGGGACCGGTGATGAAATCCTCTATAGGCACCGTTCTGACTTCACGCAGGCTCTCCAATACGATCTTGCAGTCATATACATAGAGCACCGGCAATGTATCTCCCGCAGGTGATGCGTTTCCGATATTGCCGCCGATGGTACCCATATGACGGATGGCAGGCGATGCCATCTCCCTGACAGCGTATTTCAGCGGTTCGCATACGTCCGGATGATTCAGAATATCTTCAAGCCTCGTCAGCGCCCCGATATGCAGTCCGTCTTCCTCTTTTTGATGAATTGCAGCTCTTTCAAACGGAATAGGCTGACCACCTCCTTATCAAACTCTGGAGGCAGGCCTGACCAACTCCTGTTCTTAACCATCAGATCCGTTCCTCCTGCAAGGAGTACTGCTGCGTTGCGGTCAATGATTTCCAAACATTCCCGATAGGTTTCCGGTATAATCACCACAGGCAATCCTCCCTTCTGCTGACATCCAGGATAGCGTCAACAATCATATTGTAACCGGTACACCGGCAAAGATTCCCTGAGAGTCCATTCCTGATTTCCTCTTCCGTAGGCTTCGGATTCCTGTTCAGCAGGGATTCGCCTGCGATGATCATCCCGGGAGTGCAGAAACCGCACTGAACGGCTCCGTGTTTCCTGAAAGCCTCTTCCAGAACCTTATACCTTTCCGTCTTCGAGTAGCCTTCAATGGTTACAATGCTGCAGCCGGCGACATTCACCATCGGAACAAGGCAGGAATTGACGATACTTCCGTCCACCAATACCGCACATGCGCCGCATTCCCCTTCTCCGCACCCTTCTTTCGGGCCGGTCAACTGACAGTCATCACGAAGGACATCAAGCAAGCGACGGCTGAGATCTCCAGTATATATCCTTGTCTCATCATTCAGCTTAAATTCAATCCTCATCATTTTCCATCAACTCCATTATGTATTCCGGTGTCACCGGTATCTCAGTCACTCTCCTGCCTATGGCATTCTCAATCGCCAGAGCCACTGCAGGCGCTCCTCCGATCAGCGTCAGCTCTCCAGCGCCTTTCGCGCCGTATGGACCAAGCGCATAGGGATTATCCATCAGGTAAGTTTCCATCTTCACACTGTCCATGGCCGTCGGTATGATATAGTCCGTGATGTTCTTCTGCAGGATGCGACCGTCACGATGCTCCATCTTCTCCATCATGCCATATCCGATCCCCTGAAGGATACCTCCGTCGGCCTGACCAACGATGACGCGTTCATCGATGGCCTTTCCCACATCGTAGACAGACCAAACACCTTTGAGTTTGACTTCATAAGTCACCTTGGACACTTCAACTTCAACCACATGCACTCCCCACGAATATGCCGGATAAGCATCACCCTGAAGGGTATCATCATCCCATTTCACATTTTCGGGCTGCCTGTACCTGCATTCAACGGTCTGCTGCTCTCCTTGCTTCCATTCGTCCTTTAGCTTATTGGCCGCTTCCAAAACCAGATGACCGACGATCATCATGGTTCTTGAGGCTACCGTCGGCCCGGAATCCGGAACTTTATCCGTATCCGGATTCTCAAGGATCACCTGTTCTATCGGCAATTCGAGGGCATGCGAGACCAGTTTTCTGAACGTGGTCTTAACGCCCTGACCCATATCCACACTCGCAATCAGGATGGTGATCCGATCCTCTTCGTCTTTCGCCAGCTTGACAACTGCCTTGATATGCTTCTGTTCGCCGCTGCCTGTAAAACCGCAGCCATGCAGAAACCAGGACATCCCAATCCCCTTATAGACCGCGTCTTTCTCATGTCCGATCATCAAAGGACCGTAGGACCTCTGCCCCTTCGATTCCCTTGCCTTCTTGTACTCCTCTGTCTTCCGCTCGTATTCCGATACCTTCATGGCCTTTTCAATCATTTCAGGCATGATGATGACATCCCTGAAAGTGCCGCTTGTCGAAGTCAAATCCCCCTGTCTGGCTAGATATCGCTTACGGAGTGCAACCGGATCAATTCCAAGTTCCACTGCGACATGCTGCATGAACATCTCAACGGCAAAAACATCTGGGGTGCTCCGAATCCACGGAAAGCTCCCGTAGGCACCGTATTTGTCCTATAGACATCGCCACTCACCTTCATGTTGTCAAAGGTATATGCGCCACTGGATGCCAGCATGGCCCGCTGGAGAACAACTCCCGACAGTCCGATATAGGCACCTCCATCAATGCCTACTCTGGCTTCAACCTGCTTGATATCCCCCTCCCTGTTTACCAGCGCACTCAATGTTATGGTGGCGGGATGCCGTTTGGTGGAGAATTCCATATCCTCGCCCCTGTCATAGATGAGACGGATGGGAATATGCAGCTTATAGACAGCGACAGCCAGCTGACAGGCCAAGAGAGACGGAAATTCTTCCTTCCCGCCAAATGCACCACCGGTCGTCGCCTGCAGCACTCTGACTTTAAGATCGCTTTCTTCCTGTTCCTCAGGATCGATGCCAAGAATCTGGATCACCGCATTCTTGACATAGTAGGGACACTGGATGGATCCAACCAGCGTCACCTTGTCTTCATCCACATATCCAACCATGCCCTGCGGTTCTATATAGACATGTTCCTGATATCCTGTCCTGTAGGTCTCACTGATTTTCTTCAGTCCGTTTCCCGTTCTGTAACCGGGATCGCCTTTTTCATACTCGTAATGCACCACGGAGTCAGTCAAGCCACATTCGGGATCTTCCTCGTCATACTCGACCCTGATTGCATCCGTGATCTCCAATATCTTCTCTTTATCCTTACCGATGACCAGACAGATCGGTTCTCCGTAATATTCCACCTCGTCTTTCGCAAACACCTTGAAATCCTCATAGATGATCTTGATAAAATTCTCTCCGGGAATGTCATCGGCATCGACGATGTAATAATCGTCGGGCAGATCCGGATAGAAGATATTCCTGATTCTTCCTTTGGGTATGGAAGCTCTGAATGTCTTGGCATGATAGGCACCTTCAATATCCATATCGGCTATATAGACTTCACTTCCGGAAATCTTTGAAACACTGTCAACTCTATCAATCGCTCTACTGATATCCTTCAACCTTCCACCTCCTATTCGCCTTTGGAAATGGCTTGAACCGGACACTTGGAAATGCACAACTCACATCCGAAGCACTTTCCGGGATCCATATGAATCCTGTCCGTATATGTAATGGCAAAGTAAGGGCAAATACGCTCACACAACCGGCAGGCAGTGCACGTGTCATGATTCACTACGGGGACTTTTGGTTCAAAGCTGAGGGACTGTTCCAATCCTGCCGCCTTGACTTCCTCTATGCTTTCGTAACCGTATCGTTCCAAGGCTTTTGGCAGATCCGCAATGATCTTGCCGTAAAGGTCCTTGCCCTTCAAGAGTGCACCGCTGAGCATCTGTACACCGCTGGCACCTGCAAGCAAAAACAGGATGACATCTTCTGCTGATTGGACTCCACCGACTCCGATCACCGTCATTTCAGGGACCGCCTGTTTGATCATATGGACGATGGCCAGGGCCAGGTTCCTGATGACCGGTCCGGACGTCCAGACATATCCGTCGCTGTTGCCGTAAATGATTCTGCGCTCGTCAAGGCTGATATTCATGGTCGGCCCTAGGGAATTGATGGCCGCAATGCCTGTTGCCCCCGCATCCCTTACGGCAGTGGCAAAACCGATCGGATCGGGTATATGGGGACTGATTTTCATATATACCGGTTTGACGGTATGCTTTCTGATGGTCCTCACTGTTTCAGCGATCACCGAAAGGTCCTTGCCGACATAGTGGGTGGACACCTCAAATGCATTCGCAAACGGATCCAGAAGCGGTATCAGGAGCTCCATATCCTCCTTGGTATAGCCGACACTGATGATTGTCGGCACATCATCCGGAAGTTTCGGCAACACCTCTTCCAGCCAGTATTCGTAACCATATTCGGACCACAGCTCCGAATTCATGATATAATCCCTGCCTCCGTAGATGCATGGTCGCGGCACTTTGGCCGGTTCACTCGAAACGGTCTTTGTGACAATCGCTCCAACACCCTGCTTGTAAAGATACATCAGCTTTTCAAGGTCTCCGGAAAGCGGTCCTGATGCGGGCATCAGTGGATTCTTCAAAGTCAGTCCGTCAAAACTCGTCTGCAGTTTCATTCCTTCACCTTCTTCCACACTTCATCCGCCACCTTCGGCGATCCTTTCAGGATTTCAAGCGCCTCCCCCAGTTCGTCTTCCGCGTAGCGGTATTCCTTGATCAGCCACCTGTCCTTGCACCAGAGGTCCTTTGGCCTGAAGTTGTGAAACAAACCAAAAAGCAGGTGGGAGAAAACATTGGTTTCATCCATCGTTGTAGGAGCCTGATAGGAAACCAGCATCAAATCGCTGTCATACCCTTTCTTGATCCTGCCGATCTTACAGTCCATATGTCTGTTGGCATACTCATAGCTGTTGATGATCATAGCCTTAAGGTCATCCGGCGAAAATCCCGTTGGACTTTCAGTCCGGTGATGCATGCAAAAGACAAGATTTCTCCACTCCGATGCAATATCCGCTGTCATGCCGTCATTGCCGACAAGACATGGGATATGGTATTTTTTCAGCAGCCTGATATCTGGAAGTCCGACACCGTTGTTCATATTCGATGTCGGATTCAATGCTACATAGCAGCCTCTTTGCGAGATCAGTTCTGCCTCGCGGTCATCGATATGAATGCAGTGGACCAGGATGGAATCCTTATTCAGCAGACCGAAATCATCCAGACGCTCCACGATGCGCTTACCGTATCTATCAACACAGAGCGCCTCATCTTCAAGACTCTCTGCCACATGCATGTGAATCGGGGTATGACCGACCGCTTTTTCACAGCCTTCAGGCTTTCATCCGAAAGGGACATGGAGGCATGAAGACCAAACAGCCCAAAGGCATCTTTCGACGACGCATTCTGCTTGATGAAGTCATATTCTCACGGATACAAGCGTCCACATCGAAACGGTCGCTGGTCTCGAAACAGAAGCCTCCCCGCATCCCGACATGTCTGACCATGCTTTTCTGCAGTTCATCCAAAGCGCCTTCAATGATTCTGCCGCTGGCATGATGGTCGAAAACGAGAGTCACACCGCTTCTGATGAAATCCAGGGCACTGGCTATGCCACTGCAGTATACCGCTTCAGAATCGAGTTCCCGATCAAGCTTCCACCACAGCTGGTCAAGGATGTCCTGAAAGGTCTCCGGGCTGAACGGAACGCTCATACCTCTCGCAAAGGCGGAGTATACATGCGTGTGGGCAGCGACAAAGGTCGGCAGAAGCAGATGCCCTTCGCCTTCATGGACTTCGGGGAATCCATCCACCGTCAGAATATAATCGTTGAAGTCATCCATGTCTCCCACATGAAGGATATGCTCACGGAAATGAACGAATGCTTCCTTTCTGAAGCTGACGAAATCATAGACAACCACGTTTCTGACAATGCAGTCATGACTATTCATAGACAAATCTACCACTTCCTCCGATAAGCTCACCTTTTTTTACGACGAATTCACCACTGACGATGGTGGATTCGACTTTTCCGTCAACCAGCATACCTTCATAGACTGTATAATCGCTGTTGCTGTGGCCTCTCTCGATAACCCGCTGTCTTGTGTTGTCATAGATCATGATGTCGGCATCGGCTCCAACGCTGATCTGCCCCTTTTAGGGTATAGCCCGAAAGCAAGAGCCGGATGAAGGCTCATCTTTTCGATACAGGCCTCTCCAAACTGGTGATACATCAGATCAAAGGAATGTTCGATGCCACCGATTCCCATCGGAATATCCTTGAGCAGTTCATGCTGCTTGTCTTTCAAAGTAAAGGAACAATGGTCCGTGCCGATGCTGTAGATGTACTTGAACTGATCTGCCAGCAGTCTGCTTTCCTCTTCACTGCGAAGGGGCGGTGCCATCGTATATTTATATCCCTCTTCAAGGTCGTACTTCTCATCACTCAATGTGAAATAATGGGGACAGCTTTCAACGAAAAACGTCGAATCCAGAATCTCCTCGTACTGCTTTTTCAGTTCTGTCAACGTCCTTCCGCTGCTGCAGTGGACCATGTACAGTTTGCCCTTCGACTTGCTCACCATGTCGGCAAGATGCAGCGCTTCCTGGGTTTCTGCTTCACTGGGCCTGCTTTCGGGCAGATTTTTGACCTCATAGGATTCATCCAGCCTGATCATATCATCCTTCTCGATATGGGCAAGGACGATGAATTCACCTAAACTGGAATATTCCAAGATTTCCATGATTTCAGGTTCATAGGTTCTTCTCTTGCTTTCTGAATATGTCGTAAACAGTTTGATGCTTCTCAGGTTATATGCCCGCATCTTTGTGATGATATCTTTCACATTCTTCGGATTCTTCACCGTAAGGTGGAATCCGTAATTCACGATGGACTTCGACGCCATTTTCTTTCTCTTATTGAATGCACCTTTGATTTCCCTCGGATGACTGATCGGATCCAGAAAGTCGATGAATGTCGTCACCCCGCCATATGCAGCGCATACACTGCCCTGATAAAAATCATCAACGGATTTGACCTTGCTTCCCAAAGCGAAATGGACGTGGGGATCGATCAATCCCGGCAACACCAGTCGGTCACTTGCATCATAAGTCACCTTCGCAGTCAATATCTCATCACTGATTGCCGCAATCTTCCCGCGAACGACATAGACATTCGTCTTTCTGAATCCTCCGCGAGTATAAGTTTTTCCATTGATTATTGCCAAGTCATACATAACCTCACCTCCTATTACCACTGTGAATATCACCTTTTACAATTGTTATCATGCGATTATCCTCTATCTCTCATATGTTTGTGTCCTTCTCTTCCATACTCCACCGCAAGCATCTCAGATGCTATGGATATGGCGATTTCGGCCGGTGAAGCTCCGCCGGTGTTCAGCCCGACCGGGGCATAGAAGTTGTCCAGGTTCACATCATCACCGAATTCCTCATGGGTCTGTTTCAGAAAATCCTTCAGCTTTTCCCTGGAGCACAGCATACCGATATATTTCGGCTCATATCCATGGTAGAGCAACTTATGCATGACATTGTAATCATACTTATGCGAAGGTGTGCAAATGATGATGTAGCTGCCTTCTGCAATCCCTTCTTTGTCGATATAGTCAGCATAGCTCATGTTCACTTTCGTGTCCGCTCCCGACACTTGCTCAAAAACTTCCTTGCGGTCCTCCACCACCGTCACATGATAATCCATGGTCTTAAGCACTTTTAAAAGCGCCTGTCCCACATGACCGCCTCCGAAAATCGTGACGATGGCTTTTGGGCCGACATATTCGAAGAAGAGTTCAACCACTCCACCGCATACCATGGGGAGTGTCACAGTATCCTCTACGACACGGCCTTCACTGAGCAGATACTTGATGAGACAGCTCTCCCTTGTCTTAAGCAGTTCCTTGCATTTCTCCCTGGCAGTAAACTCAAGGGCGCCGCCACCGACGGTTCCAAAAGCCTCGCCGGTCATTGCCACCAACATCTTCTTGCCTACATCCACAGGTCCTTCCCCCTGCTTTGACACGACGGTCACCACTATGGCAGGTATCTTCTGATCACTATATTCCAGCAGCTTGCTGTAAAGTTTCATGTCCTCACCTCTTCTCCCATACCTCTCCCGTCTATAGCTTCTTTGACTTAAGCAGTTCAGTCAGCACCTTCTCAGCTGTTATCGGAAGTTCATTGATCCTGACACCAACTGCATTGAACACAGCATTGGCAATCGCCGCAGGAGGTGTATCAATGCCGATTTCACCGACGGATTTTGCTCCATATGGCCCGGATTCCTCATATGAATCCGCAAATTCCACCTGCAAATGCCTGATTTCCTTACGGGTGGGTATCCTGTAGTTCATAAAGCTATTGGTCAGCATCTTGCCCTTTTCATTCACAATCACTTCCTCGTACATGGCCATGCCGATACCCTGAACGAGCCCTCCTGTCATCTGGCCTTTTGCGAGACTCGGATTCAATGGTGTTCCACAGTCCACAACAGCCGTATAATCCACAAGCTCCACTTTGCCTGTCTGTGTATCCACTTCCACCTCTGCAAATCCTGCCATGAACGGCGGCGGTGACTTGGTCCCGACATAGGAGCCTGTCGCAACCAGCTGTTTTTGGTTTTCGTTGTAATACAATATGTTTCCAAGCTCTGCCAGGGTGATTTCCCTGGAACCGTCCTTGGTTCTTAAATGCATGCCTTCATAAACGACATCCTTCTCCTCCACTTCCAAAACGATGGCCGCTTCGGCTTTCAGCATGCCTTTCATCTCTTCGGCAGAGCATTTCACCGCATTCCCTGACACATAAGTGGTGCTAGATGCATAAGCTCCCGTATCAAAAGGCGTCAGGTCCGTATCGGAAGAATAGACGATAATCTTCGTCAAAGGAACATCCAGGGCTTCTGCTGCAATCTGTGCCAGGACGGTGTCACTTCCCTGACCGATATCCGTTGCTCCGATGATCAGGTTGAAAAACCGTCATCATTGAACTTGATGACCGCCGAAGCCATATCGATATAGGGGATGCCTGAACCCTGCATGGCGATAGCATACCGACACCTCTCACCTTATGGCTTCCGGTGACTCTGGGATACTTTTCCTTCCAGCCTGATAACTCCATACCTCTTTCCACGCAGAAATCGAGTCTGCAGCTTTCCATGGTCATGGGAGTCCCTTCGGTCCCTTCTCCCATGATGGCGAAAACAGGTGATGATTCTCCCTGTCCGATCATATTCTTCTTCCTGAATGCTACAGGATCCATCTCCAGTTTCTCACAGAGGATATCGACAGCGGATTCCAAGGCGAAGTTGCCCTGGATGGCTCCATAGCCACGGAAAGCACCTGACGGCGTATGATTGGTATAAACCACCCTTCCATGGAACTTGACAGCTTCCACCTTGTTGTACAGCGGCAGCACTTTCGATCCCGCCACCATAAAGACGGTCAGGGCATGTTCCCCGTACGCACCGGTATCGGACAGAATCTCAATATCCATGGCTTTCAGAGTACCGTCTCTCATCGCGCCAAGCTTGACATCAATCCTCATGGGATGTCTTGAAAAGGTCGATTCAAAGACCTCTTCCCTCGTATAGACGATCTTGCACGGTTTTCTGGTCTTTAAGGTTATCGCTGCCAGTATCAGTTCTCCGTGGAGGCATTGCTTGCCTCCAAAACCTCCGCCTACCCTTGGTTGATGACTCTGATTCTGCTCATGGGATAGTCAAGGGCCATGGAAACGATTCTCCTGACATGGAACGGCGTTTGTGTGGAGGAACGGATGACCAGCCTGCCCTGGTAATCAATGTGTGCATTGGCATTATGCGGTTCCATCATCGTATGGGCCTGTGCCTGTGTATAGAAACGGTGGGTGATCACCACATCACTTGCATCAAAGACCTCCGTCCCGTCCCCGACTTCCATGTTATAGGAGGCGGCAACATTGTTGGCCGGATCGAATCCTATAGGAAACATCTCATGGGATTCCTCCTCAGGGTGGATGACCGACGAATGCCTGTAAGCCTTCTCAAAATCCAGCACCGGTTCCATGACCTCATATTCCACCTTGATCCGTTCAAGGGCTTTCGAGCATATGTCTTCATTGATGGCAGCCACCGCGAGCACTTCATCACCGATATGCCTGACCATCTCATCCAGAACGAACTTATCATGGGGTGACGGTTCCGGATATCCCTGCCCCGCACGGGTCACAGGAATCCTCTTGAAGTCCTTATGGGTGATGATGCATTCCACACCCGGTATGTCATCTGCTCCGTTCAAATCAATACTTTTTATCCTGGCAAAAGCATGTGGACTTCTCATGACTTTGATGATAAGTGCATTCGGTTCAGCCAGATCGTCGCAGTAAGCCGGTTTCCTGTAATCAAACCCTTTCCGTCAATGGAAGGATGCGCTCTGTTGATATTCCGATAATGCATTATTCCACCTCCAAATAATGTTTGATGACTTCATGTTGACCGACATAGCCGGAGCATCTGCAAAGGTTTCCGACCATATAGCTGCGGATCTCATCATCCGTCGGATTGACCAGTTTGCATTTCATCGAATATACGGTCAATGCGAATCCCGGATTGCAGTAGCCGCACTGGTCAACGCCTTCATGTCCCATCAAGTCACCGATAATCAGGATTTCCTCCTCTATGCCTTCCACCGTCGTGATTCTATGGCCTTCTGCCCGGGCCGTCAGATAACTGCAGGACGCAACGGGGCTGTCATCCACCAGAACTGTACAAATACCGCACGAAGTGGTCTCGCAGCCTCTTCTGACACTGAAGAATCTCAGCCTGCGGAGTGTGTCCACCAAATATTCATCCGGTTTGATTTTCACTTCATACGGTCGGTCATTCACCATCAACGTAACAATCATTTCAGCACCTCCCTCAATCCTCTCTGTACAAAGACTTTAGCAAGTTCTTCCCTGTAAGCTTTGCCTGCCCTCTGATTACTGCCGAAAGTCATTTCCTTGACGATGAGAAGCGCATCATCATGCACCTCATGCAGGTCTTCTGAAATCTCATTCTTGTTCACGACAACCAACTTGGCAGGACCCGGTCTCGAACCTATAGCAATCCTGACTTCATCGCTCTTGACATGATTCACAACCGCAATATTCAGTACGGAAAATCAATGCTCGTCTTCTTGAAGGCCTCCACATAGCCCCGACCATTCAGTTTGGGCACAAGCACCTCAAGCAGGATGTCACCTGGTTTTCCCTTTCTGTTCATGAACTCTTCCAGGCTTACCACTCCGGTGTTGAAGAATACAAGGCTGGCACCGAGCGCCAACAACGAAGGAATCAGGTCTGAGAATCCGTATTTCCCGCATACGGTTCCGCCGATGGTAGCGATATTCCGTACCTGTACACCCATGATCATGGATGCGCTTCTTGAAAGGATACCATCGCAAATCCCTTTGAGCACCTCACTGGTTTCCAGTTGATACAGCGTCACAGTGGATCCAATATGGATATATTCCTCGTCCTCACGGATATTGTTCAAATCCAGACCGTCAAGGTCGATACCCAGTTTCTTCTTTTGGTCACTCAATTTCAGCCAGGCACCTCCTCCAAGAATGACACTGTCTTCCTCCTTCAGTAATTCATAAGCCTGTTCCAGGCTCAATGCTTTTACATAACTTTCCAGTTTCAACCTCATTCACTCCTTTTTCGGCCAGTCTTTCAAAATCCTCCGGCGTATCCATATCCCAGACGACACCTGGATGGTCCACCTCAACATCTGCAACTCTGCATTTATCCCTGAACCGCCTTAAATCGGAATCCACCGGTTCCGCCTTCAGCCGCTCAACTGCTTCACGGGATAGAAGAACCGGATGCCCACGTTTCCCGTTATACTTCGGTACAATGAATTCACCTTCTGCTTTGGTCATAGCCAGGACTGTCTCAAAGGTCAGCAACGGATAATCTCCTGGTGAGATGAAACATGCACCTGACACGTTCTTGATTCCGCAAAGGACTGAACTGAACATCCCTTTCCTGAAATCTTTGTTGTAAACCATATGCACTTTCTCATAGTCCAGGACCAGCTCACTGATTTCATCATAATAACGCCCACCAACGACCGTAATCCTGCTGCAGACCGGCTTGAAGGCATCGATGACATGACACAAAACCGGCTTTCCATCAATCATGACCGCCAGTTTGTTTTTCCCGAAACGGCTGGAGTACCCTGCCGCCAGAACGACTGCTTCGTACATAACATTCCCACCTTCTTGCAGAATTTTACCCAAAACAGAATTTAATGATACTAAATATATTTAGTTTTATTATAACGCTAAAACCCGTGAAAAACAACGGATGAATTCGGCTGCGGTATTTCTTTTTTCACCTTTTCATGTTATAATTATTGAGTTTGATTTGTGTCTCCGTTTTTTATTTGCAGTCATTACTGATAGATCACCATATAGCAAGCACCACCCTATTCAAAGAAAGAAGGATTTAACATGCCTACCCAACTCCACGCAGCTCAAATCGAAAAGCGAAGAACCTTTGCCATCATCTCTCACCCGGATGCCGGTAAAACAACACTGACAGAGAAATTCCTCCTGTACGGAGGTGCCATACGCGAAGCCGGTTCCGTCAAGTCCCGCCGTTCAAAGAAACATGCGGTCAGCGACTGGATGGAAATCGAGAAGAAACGTGGCATCAGTGTCACCTCTTCCGTTCTTCAGTTCAATTACGACGATTACTGCATCAACATACTGGACACTCCCGGTCACGAGGATTTCTCCGAGGATACCTACCGCACCTTGGTTGCAGCCGATAACGCTGTCATGGTCATCGACTGCGCAAAGGGTGTTGAGGCTCAGACCAAGAAACTTTTCAAAGTCTGTAAACTGAGAAACATTCCGATTTTCACCTTTATCAACAAGCTGGACCGTCAGGGTCAGGATCCCTACGACTTGCTGGAGGACCTTGAAAACGCCCTTGGTATCAGAGGGTGTCCGATGAACTGGCCGATAGGCATGGGCAAGGATTTCAAAGGCGTCTACAACCGGGAAAATGAAGTGATCCAGCTCTTCGGCGACGGCAACCACGGTCAGACCAAGACCGACGACCTGATCATCAGCGTTCACGACGAGCGCGTAGAAGGGCTGCTTGGTGCCGACCTTTACGAGCAGCTGATGGAAGACATCGAACTACTCGATGAGGCTGGTGACCCTTATGACCTTGAAAAGATACTGGTCGGTGAACTGACACCGGTCTTCTTCGGAAGCGCACTGACCAACTTCGGTGTCGAGCCGTTCCTTGAGGACTTCCTCAAGATCAGCACGCTGCCGCAATCAAGAAAATCCAATCTTGGTCCTGTCGACCCGAAAGATGACAACTTCAGCGGATTCATCTTCAAGATTCAGGCAAATATGAATCCCAACCACCGTGACCGCATCGCTTTCCTTCGCATCTGTTCAGGCAAGTTCGAAAAAGGCATGATGGTCAACCATGTCCAAAAAGGCAAGAAAGTCAAGCTTGCCCAGCCGACTCAGTTCATGGCCCAGGACCGCTCCATCGTGGATGAGGCATACTCAGGTGATATCATCGGTATTCATGATCCCGGCATCTATAACATCGGCGACACCCTTTGCCAAAACGGTCAAGGCATCCGATATTCCGATATACCACAGTTCGCGCCGGAGCATTTCATGCGCATCTCGACCGTCAATGCCATGAAACGCAAGCAATTCCTCAAAGGCATCCAACAACTTGCCGAAGAGGGCTCGATCCAGATCTTCAAGCGTCCTTTCACCGGCTCTGAGGAGGTCATCGTCGGTGTCGTAGGCGCCCTGCAGTTCGAGGTGCTCGAGTACCGTTTGAACAACGAGTACAACGTCGAGATCAACAAAGAGCAGCTTCCCCACCGTTACATACGTTGGATCGACATGGAAGACTTTGATTCAGGCAAATTCAAAGGCACTATGGATTCCATGTTGGTGTTCAGCGAGACGGACGCTCCCGTTGCCCTGTTCCAATATGAGTGGTCCATCAGGCAGACCCTTGAGAAGAATAAGGGGATGGAGCTTAGGGAGACTTCCGGTACGTTTGAATAACTATTAATATACTAAAGCCATCCGATCAGTTTCGGATGGCTTTTTTGCTCGGATAATGGGAACGGTGCTGAATGATGCAGATATTGATGGCGGGAAGTGGCTATGCAGCCAAGTGGGACTAGACGGAACTGGACTTTTTTCCTAAACCTAAAAAACCTTGCCTTAAATGCACAACATTATTAAGTCGCCGAGCGTCGTGCAGGTGTTAGGTTTTCCAATGGAGATTTTCCTGCAGGAAAATCCTGGAACTGAACGGAAAAACGTCCATTTCCCATCAAGTCCCACTAGGATGCAATCCAAAATCCCGTCATCAACACCTGCATCATTCGGCACCTGTCGCCATCATGCTCGCACTATATATGGTGGCTTTAATCATCGGCCAACTTTAGTGTACAGCAACTGCCTTTTAAATGCTTCTCTTATATGGTCATTCATAGATTATTCATTTGAGCAAGTAGGAAATTTAAGGTAAAATTATAGTACATCCGAAAAGGGAAGGCGCTGGGTAAGAAAAAGTAATATGCCTTCCATATATTCATACATTAGATTTTTTTAGCTGAGGTAGAAATGCAGGCTTTTCTCTGATGTGATAGTATGATATTATATGACTTTACGACACATTCGAAATAACAGGAGGCTCTATGGTTGCAACAATAAAAGATCAGACCATACATTACACTATAGAAGGTGACGGCTTGCCTCTCATCATTTTGCATGGCTTCTTTCTAGACAGCATGACTATGCAGAGTGCTCTGGAGGATACGAGTATCAACTTGAAGGGATTCAAGCGGATATACATCGATATGCCTGGGATGGGACAGTCGCCGAAGCATTCCCTTGACAACAACTCGGATACCATGCTGGACCTGGTTTCAAAGCTGATTACCACTTTGATTTCCGACCATCCGTTCATCGTCATGGGATATTCCTATGGTGGTTACATCGCCCAGGGAATCGCGAAGAAGTTCCGCAATCAGTTGCTCGGGGAGATCCTCATCTGCCCTGTCGTGGTTCCTCAACCCAAGAAAAGGAAGCTCGCACTCATCACCAATCGCGAAATCGACGGCAGTTTCCTAAGTACGCTCGATGAATCCGTAAGGACCGAACTGCTTGACAGCATGGTTGTCATCAACCGGAGGACTTATGATCGGACCGAAGCGGATTTCAACCGAGCCAAGGCACTCGCGGATTCCGAGTTCCTCAAGGATTTGTTCCGAAACGGCTATCCTTGCAGCTATATCGAATCGGATACACGCATGCATAACCACAAGGCCCTGATTTTTCTGGGTTATCAGACAATGTCACCGGCTATGAGGATATGCTCAGGAAACTGGAGTATTATCCGCGTGCCACCGTCAACCTGCTGACCAATGCCAGTCATTCGTTCTTCCTGGAGCAACCGACCCAGTTCGAACATATCGTGGATTCATGGCTGTCGCAATATAAGATATGATCTGACCTTCATCATACTATCTACCAATGTTACAGTATATGCGCATGTGCAGCAAAAAAAGGAATCCAAAGAGATTCCTTTTTCTATACACTATTTCAGTTCTACATTTCATCTCTACTACAACTGGTCCTTGAAGCCTTCCCTGATCACTCTGTAGATTCCTGTGTCCACATCCAGATCATAAACGTTAAAATTGTTCTTGATGTCAAAACCATCATGATGTACGGCGATATTGATGGATGCAGAGCCGTTCTCTCCGCTGATGATTCTGTGAAAGACCTTGCATGGCCATACGAGCATCGCGCTGCCTTCACAGAGCAGTTTACCGTTCTTATAGACTTCATTCGGACCCACTTCGAAACTTTTCCACTTTTCCATGCTCAACGGTATAGATATCTACATACCTTTTTCCGTGTAGAACAATCAGATTATCCTCCTGAAATTCATGCATATACCATGGCCTGAGTACATCACCGAACGGAGAAGGCGATATGGCTTTATGCTCGTGAAGCACCCTGTCGATGGAATCGATGTGATCAAACAGATGGACAGGTATCATATCAAAAGTCACACCCGGTGTTTTTCTAAACGTATCGAACTCGATAATCTTGTATAATCCTTTGACCTCTTCCAGTATCCTAGCCATAGGATTCACCTCCTAAACATGCTTGATATCAGTGTTCATGGAGATATCGTGACTGACCGTGCACAAATCGTCCATGGATAGCTTGTGAACATCATCCTTGCCTGTGATTCTTGCGAATGTCTTCAATTCCTCCCTTGTTGCATTCAGGTAATTGAATACCCTTTTTGCTCCGGTGTCCTGATCGAGTCTCTTGCGAAGTTCCACATCTTGAGTAGCACATCCGACAGGACATTTCCCCGTATGACACACCCTGTACTGCTGGCAGGCTGCGGCAATCATCGCTGCTGTACCGATGGCGATCGCATCGGCTCCCATAGCAAGCGCTTTGGCAAAGTCCGGTGAAATCCTAAAACCGCCTGTGATGACCAGTTCCATGTCCATCCCGTGTTCATCCATGTATTTTCTGGCTCTGCCCAAGGCAAAGATCGTAGGTACGGTCGTGGAATCCTTGATCAGCTTTGGGCTTGCGCCGGTACCGCCACCTCTGCCATCAATGGTCACAAAATCAGGATCTGCATATTTCACTACAGCCAAATCCCTTTCGATGTGGCCTGCAGCTATCTTGATGCCTACAGGCCTGCCTTGGGACAGTTCTCTAAGGTCATCCACCAGCTGCTTCAAGTCCTCTTTCGTATCGATGTTCTCAACCTTGACGGACTGACGATATCCTGGTTCATCGGCTTGTTTCTCACTTTGGCGATCTCTTCCGTCACCTTCTTCCCAGGAAGGTGACCGCCCATCCCCGGCTTGGTTCCCTGTCCGATCTTGATTTCAATGGCATCCGCATTGATCAGATTCTCCTCGGTGACACTGTACCTGTTTGGAACATACTCAAAAATATACCTGTACGCCGCCTCCATGGATTCCGGAAGGATGCCTCCTTCACCGCTGCACATGGCCGTTTCCGCAGCAGCGGAACCTTTCGCCAGAGACAGCTTCAATTCTTTGACAGGGCACCGAAGGACATATGGGTGATGAAAACCGGATGTTCGATGACCATGGGTTTTCTTGCTTTGCTGCCGATGACCGTTCTCGTGCTGACCGGTGCGTCTTCTTCAAGCACGAAAGGGTCCAGTTGAGCTCCAACGATAAGGATCTCTTCCCAGCTTGGAACCTTCACCCTCGAACGCATCGGTTCAATCACCGGCTGACCGGTGACTGCCATCTCATGAATGATATCCATATATGTCTCGACGGAGTCATTGGTTCTCGAAAAGGTACCGGGATACGCCAAACTCTCCTCTTTGGATCCAGTCAGCGTATCATCTAATAAGTCTTCACCGGTCATTTCCTGGTCTGTCCGTTCAGCTTCTTGTGCTGATTCGGTTTCCTCTTCTTCCTCCAGTCTTTCAAAATACGCCTTCCCGGAATCGCAGATGACGCAGACCCAGTCATCCGGCAATTCTTCCCATTTCACCTTTTCTTTTGATTCGTCATAGATATAACCGCAAACGGTGCATTCATACAACATACTTCCACCCCCCTATACGCTGAAGTCTTCTGGCTCGAAGCACTGCATCTGGCTTTGACATCCCGGACACTTCTTGGGTGGCTGCATGCCTTCATGGATATAGCCGCAGGTTCTGCATTTCCATATGATGGATTCCGCCCGCTCATACACCTTGTCACTTTCAGCAGTTCCTCAATCTTTGACAACCGCTCCATGTGTCTTGCTTCAATCTTGGCCAGCTGCTGAAAGAACCTGGCTTTGTCCAAGTCGTTTTCCACCAGCGACATCTCCTGCAGATTGGGGTATATCCGATTGGTCTCCAATGTTTCGTTTTCAATCGCCACCCCGATATTCTGCTTGGTATCACCAATGAGATCCAGCATCCTCATCAGCTCACGGACGTGGGACAGTTCATTATGGGCAGTCTCCTCCAACACCTTTGCAATATAATGCAGGCCTTCCTCCCTGGCAATTTCCGCGAAGACCTCATAGCGGCACCTTGCCAGTGCTTCATTCATGAGGATGTTTTCCAGTTCCTTCCTAAGTACCATCTGCATACCTCCCTGTTCAATCCGGCAGAATCACTTTCATCTATATCAAGTATACTCTTTTTTATAATATATGTACATATTTATAATATCTACTCGTGTCTGATCGTTGAATGAAGTTCCATGCGTTCAGCTGTGCTGTGATGGGAAAGCAGCACTTTCCTAGTTCACAAACAAGGCACTGCCAGCTGTTGCCGGCAGTGCCATCTCTTCACATTTCGTCAGTGCTTTATTCAATATTGTTGACATAGTAGGTCCTGAACTCATCTTCCAGCATGCTCATGACAATCATGTCATGATATCTGTGATTGAAAAATCCTGCTTCTCTTCGGACCCCTTCCTTCTTGAATCCGATACGTTCATAGACATGAAGCCCCCGTTCATTGTAGTCATAACCTCCATCTCGATCCTGTGGAGATTCATCATGCCAAAACCGTATCCCATGGACAAGACCAAACCTTCCGATCCGTATCCCTTGTTGAAATCCAGATAATTGAAGATGGCAATCCGAAGACCCGCATTCCTTGAAACCGGATCGGCATTGCTGATAATAACCTCGCCGACCATCTTGTCATCCTCCTTGGAAAAGATGATGAAATCAATGCGGCTCTTGTCAACTTCATTCCTCTGGATATAGTTCTCTATCTGACTTTTGACATACTTATGAGTCGTTCCGGTATAGATATCCGTATCCACCGAAGTGCTCTCCAAAGCCAGATAATAATCATCCAGAAGTTCCTTGGACAGTTTCTTAAGATAGACAGTTTCACCTTCCAATTTAATAAAAGCTTCTTTGCTAAATCTAATATCCATATCTTCTCCTAACCAAATCCTCATCTCACTCTATCAATATGTATGTTATAACTGTATCAATATATATTGAGAAAGTCAAGAACGGCGCCGCAAAGTGTTTGCGACGCCGGAACAGATCACTTGAATCCAAAATGGAACTTCTTATGCTTTTTATCTTTCTTTTTTGGCTGATGGTTCAATTGATAAATGAAATAGTCCTTGTTTAGCCCTTCACATTTGCAATATGAATTCATTGCCTTGTTTGCAGGTTCAAATCTGCTCATAACAATCTCCTTTCACACGCTTAAATCAATCGTCCAGGTATGGTAGATGGCCATCTACTATGCCTATATTATCTCTCATTTTGCTGTGATTGTCATGACAAATATTGCTCAACATGCAACTTTAAAGAGCACTTTTTGACCGTTGTTGCTGTAGTCATTATCACCTGATTTTCGATACTGCCTAGTGGTTCCCCAAGGTGATGACATCCGGGTCACCGTCACTGATGAAGCGCTTTTCAGGGTTCTTGTCATAGTACTCGAGATAGTTGTACATACCCACATTATCCACGTCCATCTCGGATGCCCTGACCCTTGGAATGCTTAGCGGATCAAAATTCTCGTCATCATAAGGTGAATAAGCCGGATACCATCCCACATTCAGTATAGCTATGTTCTCGTAAGTTTCACCATCATATGTTCCCTTCTCTAGGTATTGCATCAGCGAGTCATCGGTCGGACGCTGACCGTATGGCAATGATAATGTATTGACTTCATAGTTCGAATCCTCTACAAGGCTTTCCAGATAAGTCGCCTGGACGCCGATATATCTTTGGAGTTCATCAGTGGTCACATCTTTCAGGCTGTTGTGGTTCTCGGTATGATTACCGATATCCATGCCTTTTTCAAGTAGGAAGTTGACCTTGTCAGCATCCATGTCACGTTGAGTAAAGGGCACCTCACCATCCGCGAAGAAAGTCACTTCCAGCGGGAAATCCGGATGTGTCTCATGGAAGTCCAGCAGCATGGCGACCATACAGTCCGGATTCAGCGTTCCGTCCTCCAAATAATCAAAATTATTCCGGTTTGCATCATCAACGGTGATGACTACCGGTGTATATCCGGCTTCCGTTGTGATATTGCCGGTCACATAGTCCGTAAGGCTGATCGGACGATAACCTTTTTCATATAGGGTATTCAGGTCCTTCATGAAGTTCTCCGGAGTCCTTACCCAGGTATCCTCCTCTTTCCCGATATTGTGATACATGAGAACCATGATTCTTCCGTCTTCATTCGGAAGCAGTCCCAACGGATAATCGTCAGGATTCTGCCATGCGAGTTCCGGAGCGTCGACCTTGAAGATGCCATCCTCACGGACGATCCTGTACTCACCTTCCACAACATCCGCAAAGCCTTCCGTGGATGTGTAGCTTGCGGTGACCGTTGCCAGATAATTATCCTCATCGACCATTGTGACTTCATGGACATCGAAACCGTCCATATCGAATTCCGTCGCTTCCAGATGTTCAGCAAATTCATCGTAGTCTTCCTGTCGCAAATCTCTAGGAGTCAAAAGGTATAGTTGGCTGTATCTGCTGTATTTTTCGGCTTTCAGGAATATATCAAGAGTGTCTTCCGGTGTTCTTCCCCTGTAATCTTTGCCTTGTTCAGGCAATAAATCGCCGACTCTGTCATGGTAGAAGAAAATCATTGGGTCGTAAGTGTTCACCGGATCCCAGATGATGTATTCTTCAATTCCCAGTTCATAGCCCGCCCTGATCTGTTCAGCGATTTCGACAGGACCGTAGTTGATGTATCCAGGTACCCACGGAGCGTTGAATCCTTGGATCCATGGTCTTATGATCGCTGGATTCTCCTGGGCGGAGTTTCTCTCGATTGCCTGTTCCAGTGCCTTTCTAACCACTCCATATGGGTGCTGGTCCGGCACATTGTAACCGTAAACCCCCGGCCCGTAATGGCTCGGATAGATCATCGGGCACATATACTCAATATTGTTGGACATCTTTCTCCAGGTCTGGCCGATGTCTTCAGGCGTATCATCCCATGAGATGGTCGCCTGTCCGAAAACATCTGCTGCCACATGCACACCGTAGGGATCGAGTTCCTTGGTTGCAAAGACAAGGAAGTCTTCAATTCCCTCATCTTTGTCTTTGCCCTCCCTGCCGGGGAATACAGTGATGGGATTGTATCGTCTTGCATTGTCCGGGAAACGGATATAGTCAAACTGGATTTCGTCAAATCCCCTTAAGGCTGTTTCCTTGGCAATGGCCACAACATACTTCCATACATACGGGTCAAAGGAGCTGACCCAGGCTTCGCCGTTGCCGTCACGGTACAGGCCTCCGCTCTTCAACTGCATGGCATGGTCCGGTTGCTTTTTGGCAAAATACGGGTCCTTGAAAGCAACGATTCTTGCGATGCTGTAGATATCATTTTCATGCAGGTAGTTCATCAGTGTCTCATGATTCTTGAGGGTTCTTCTGTCGTTGGAGCCGACCGTATTCACGATCTCAATATCGCTCTCCCAAGCGACAATCCCTTCATCGGTTTTTATATCGATGACCAGTGCGTTGACTTCCGTCGACTTGCACAGGCCGAGAATCTTCTCCAGCTTATTGACATCACCCAAACGGCTGCTGTCAAACGGTTCTGTGATTTGACCGCTGATGGACCTGACGTAATCCGCATAGTAGTCAATGTCCTCTTCATCGAAATTGAAAGCGGCAATGTGATTGGTCACATAGAGGGTCTTGGCGAGTACGGTTTTGGGTTCTTTTTCCTCACCGATGGGCGGCAAAGGTACATAAAACTCTCCGTATTCCTCTTTGCGTTCCGCTTCAAGCTCTTCACGCTCAGCCATAAGCTCTTCAATTGTAGGTTCAGGCGCTGTTGTGGTTTCCGGTTCAGTCTCCGGTTCAGTGACAACCACTTCTGAATCGTCAGGATTCTCGGTCGTCGTCTCTATGGTTATCGGTTCAGAAGTCGTCGACTCATATGCATCTTCTACCGGTGTATTCATGGAACATGCCACCAAAAGCGGCGCTGCTGCAATGATTGTTGCATTTGCTATACTCTTGAATTTCATATCTATCTCTACTTCCTGTTCTATAGTATTTTTTTACGTAAGCCCATTGTACCTTATAGTCTTTAAAATGTGAAGGGATATGACTTAGATATTTGAAGTTCTTTCATCCCTTTTATATGAGAGATGCATATGCCAAAACCAATCTTTCACAATGCAAAAAGGGCGGAAATCCACCCCAATGGGTTGAACTGATCCGCCCTTCGTTTCATGTATGGATTTTTTCTTCTCAGTATACCTTCAGCCAGTGATAGCCATACGGTTCTATCATTCCCTCTCCCTCTTCAAAGGTCAAGGCATCATCACTCATATGGTGAAGAATGTCTTCGGCCAGGGATACGGTACCGGTTGCTTCAAACCTGACCGGTTGGTCCGTCAGGTTCTGAATGACAAACATCTCCTCGCCCTGGTATGACCGCCTGTATGCTAGAATTTCATTGATCTCTTTCCCATCCATGTCCTTCAAGTCAATGAATTCCAATGTTCCCCTTGAAAAAGCTTTCAATTCGCTTCGAACACCCGTCATGGAACGGACACCGTTGAAAACCTTGTAGCTGACATGACTGCTGTCTTCAATATTCTTCTCGACCTCTTCCCAGTCGACCGGACCTCTGCACAGGTATCTGGAATCGGTGTATCCCGTCATCGCATGAATCTCATCGTAATAGGCTCTATCATTGCCTTTTGCGAATTCATCACCGTAATAGATGATCGGTGTTCCCAGCAGAGTCATCATGATGGAGTTCGCCAAAAGGATTTTTCTTTCGTCATAATCAAACAGATCAGCCAGTCTTGCCGATATGCCCTCTCCCTGCCTGAAATCCCACAGGGGATCCTTGACATAATGCTTATAGATGAATTCCCTTTCCTCCGGCGTTACCATTTCCAGAGTGAGTTCGTCATGGCATCTCAAGAACATGAACCACTGACACCCATCGGGGATATGCGGTGTGAAGGATGCGTCCATCACTTTTTCAATGGAGTTCTTGTCGCCTGCGGCGAGGGCTTTATAGATTCTTGGCATCACCGGAAAATGATAGGCCCCATTGCATTCATCCCCATCGCCGAAGTATGCCACCACTTCCTGGGGTGGCTGACAGGCTTCAGCAAGCATCAATGTTCCCGGTTGCAGGTAGTCCATGACAGCTCTGAAAAACTTGACGACCGTATGGGTCTTCGGAAGATTCTCACAGATGGTTCCTTCCTCTTTCCAGATATAAGGTACGGCATCCGCTCTAAACCCGTCCACACCTCTGATCTTCCATCCGACGAGGGTCCTGGTCATTTCTGACAGGACTTTGGGATTCCGGTAATTCAAATCCGGCTGTATCTCGAAGAAACGGTGGTAAAAATACTGCCCGGCCGCTTCGTCGTACTCCCAGTTGCTCTCGCACATCCCTTTGAATATGATCCTTGCTTCACTGTATTTGTCATCTGTGTCATTCCAGATATAATAATCCCTGTATATCGAGTCTTTGGATGACCTTGCATCGATAAACCAGGCATGTTCGTTGGATGTATGGTTCATCGCGATATCGAAGATGATACGGATACCGCGCTGATGAGCCGCTTCCACAAAACGCCCGAAAACCTCATCACGTTCTTCTTTTGACGCATTTTCATCCAATCCCAGCAGTTCAGGACGGATGTTCTCATAGTCGGATATGTCAAAGCCTGCGTCTTTCATTGGAGACTCGAGAATAGGCAGAAGCCACAGGCAGTTGATGCCCAAATCCTTAAGATAATCCAGTTTCTCAGTGAGCCCGTTGAAATCCTTATTGAACAGGTCCGCATAGGTCGAGTAAACGACTGCATCCTTGTACCAGTCGGATTCAACATCACCTTCTTCACTGAAGTAGACTTCCTTTACAGAATCAAGATAAGCGAGAAGACGTACCAGCTCATCATGATCAAACTTCCCGTTTCATACAATTCATCCCATAAATCCATGATTCTTTGCCTGTTTTCCATTGACTACATCTCCTTATCTAGATTCCTTGAATTTACAGCATTCAAAGAGAATTCACTGGAATTATACCACTTGACTGCACTCGATGATTATGCAATTCAGTTATAATTTACATATATCCGAACAGTTGTTTCAATCTCGGAATTTTGATATATTATAGTTAACCGCAACATGGAGTCTGACACATACAGAATGGAGCCGCATTTATGAAACACCTGATCTATCAGTCGTTAAAAATAGCAATCGGTGTCGTCATCGCCACTTTCATCGCATCACTTCTGGGTCTGAAATACAGCACCACTGCTGGAGTCATCGCCCTGCTCAGCATCCTCGATACTCGCAAGCAAACCTATATCGTCGGTTTGAAGCGGATACTGAGCGCCGTTATAGCCATCATCCTGTCCTCGATCCTATTCAACGTATGGGGACATGAAATCCTCGTCCTAGGCCTGTTTCTCGTTATCTTCATACCTTTGGGCACGTATCTGAAAAGCACGGAAGGCCTTTCCATCAGCACGGTGCTGGTCACCCACATCTTCACCATCCAGATGCTGAACGTCCCCATCATCCTGAATGAACTCTCACTGCTGATGATCGGAATTCTGGTCGCATGGATACTGAACCTGCATGTCCCCAATATCGAAGATGACATCAAGACCTGTCAAACGGAGTGCGAGAGACTGATGAAACAGACGCTCAACAACCTGTCCCTGCAGCTGCAGAACCGGGGTGCCCTGGTCAACAAATGCGACACCTTGAACGGACTGAAACAGCAGATCGACCTGGGCTTGAGCAAATCCATCGACTACAACAACAACTTTCTGCTCAAGGACTACAGCTACTATATCGAATACTTCCAGATGCGAAGGGAACAGTACCATCTACTCCGTCAGATCCATAAGCATTTCGACACCGTATTCTTCACGGCTTCTGAAGCTGACGAACTGAGCGAACTGACCTTGAAGGTCGAGCGCAACCTGAGCGAATGCAGTGACGGCAGTGAAAAGCTTGTTGCCGCAAATGCACTGATGGATAAGTACAAGAACTCCACGCTTCCCCAGACGAGGGAGGAATTCGAGAACCGGGCCATCCTGTATCAGTATCTCACAGACCTCATAAGATTCATCAACATCAAGGGTGATTTCATCCGTAAGTACGGAGAAATCCGTTACTGTGCCGAGTCACGCAAAAGGGTCAGCCCCCGTTGACAGACTGTCAGCGGGATCTGACCCTTATATTATTCAAAGTCGAATTGATATTGATCAAGTCCGAGTTCATCACGAACGGCAACCAGTTCCTTCTGGACCTCCGCATTGACCGGGACGCCTTTGTCTTTTCTGAACAGCCAGGCGTTGTATTCCTTCTCGCCAGCAGTGAGTATCGCTTCAGAATCGGGTGCCTTCATGGAGCCACGGAGTTCACGAAGGATATCTCCTGCAGTCTTCTTGAAGCTGTCCAATCCCATGAACGCCTCAGTATCGATAGCGATGAAGAAATGTCCTAGATGGTATGGTACCTTCTCGCCCCCGGCTCCAAGACCGGTCAGCATGCGAAGATAATTGCCCTGCTGAAGCGCTGCGGAAAGGATTTCGACCACTGTCGCATATCCATATCCTTTGTAACCGGCCAGCTCTTCTCCGATGCCGCCAAGAGGTGCCAACGCCGCCTTGCCGCCTACAAGGTCTTCCAGTATCTGCTTGGAATCCGTCATGGGCTTGCCTTGTCTGTCAAGGACCATACCTTCAGGCGTGTCCTTGCCCACTCTGGCAAAATACTCGATCTTTCCCCTTTGAGTGATGGATGTCGCACAGTCCAGCAGGAAAGGGAACGGCTCATCTGTCGGGAAGCCGAAGGTCAGCGGATTGGTCCCGAGCATGTTCTCCACACCGAAGGTCGGCGCGATGGATGGTCTCGCATTGGTTCCTGTGATGCCTATACAGCCGGCTTTTGTCGCCATCTCCGCATAGTACCCGGCGATGCCGTAGTGACATGAATTCCTGGCGGCCACCATCCCCATGCCATATTTTTTCGCCTTTTCTATGGCCATGGACATGGATTTGTACCCGATGACCTGACCCATTCCGTCGTGCCCGTCAACGACCGCTGTCGTAGGTGTCTCCCTGATGATCTCAAATTCAGTGACCGGCTTTTGGATACCCGCCTTGATCCGGTCAAGATAAATCGGTTGAAACGGTTCACACCATGGGAATCGATTCCCTTCTCGTCCGAAGCCAGCAACACATCCCTGCAGATCTTTGCATCTTCCCTTGGAATACCGTAGCTGGCAAAAGCGTCCTCAACAAAGCTGCTGATCAATTCCCACTGTACAAATACCTGTCCCATATACATTCCTCCTTGATATTCTTGTATTCTTATAATCATATGTTCTTCATGTTCTTCATGTTCTTCATTTCCATTATACTCCATCAGCGTGTCTCCTGTCATATTCCCTCTGACGCAATCAGCAGAGGTCAGGCTGAACAGGAATCCTATGCATCAAACTCATCGTCGATATCACCGAAAATCTCTTCGACCATATCCTCCAGTGTGATGACACCTTCCATATGACCCTGAAAGTTCTTGACGATGGCCATATGCTGCCGCCTTCTTTGCATCCGGAGGAACAGCTGGTCAATGACCATGTATTCACCGGTTTCAAAGGGATCATGCAGCAGCTCTGCAAGCTTGTCCCTGGTGACATCACAGACTCTTGTGAGTTCGAATACATCCTTCATATGCAAGATACCGATCACATTGTTCCTGTCTCCATGAAAAACTGGTACTCTGGTATGCTTTTTGTCCACCATCATCTCCAGGATGTCATCCGCTTCCTTATCGATGTCAATCATGAACACTTCATTCACCGGCAGCATGACATCCTTGACCAGCTTGTTGTCGAACTCGAAAATCCTGGTGATGCGTTCCACTTCAATAGGCTTGATGTTCCCATCCATCGCTCCGCGCTTGATCAAGAGACGGATCTTCTCTTTTGTCACTTTCTCTTCGGTTTCCACCTGCTTGATCCGCAGCAGTTTCAACAGCCCATTGATGCTCATGGATAACACCTTGACAAAAGGTGCCACAACAACGGATATCCCATTCAACGGTCCTATGGAGAACATGGATACCGCCAGGGGATTGCCAAGAGCAAGACGTTTGGGCAAGAGCTCACCAAAGACCAGGATGAAATATGAAAGGATGATGGTCACGATGACGATGGCAACCTGCGTATGATAGGGCAATCCCAAATCCTGAAGGGCTGAGGCGAGACCTCCGGACAGTCCGGTTGCCGCCGAAGCACTGGAGAAGAACCCTGCCAGTGTGATACCGACTTGTATGGTCGCAAGAAACCGATTGGGATTGTCGATGATTTCCAGCAGTTTTTCAGCTTTGTGATTTCCTTCATCGACCAATTCTTCCAGTCGGATTTTGTCCACAGAAACCAATGCCATCTCTGCAGCTGCAAAGAAGGCATTGATACCTGTCAATATGCATATCAGTATGAGTTGTGGTAATACCGCTCCCATCTTTGGCTCCTTCAATCTATGTCTTGACTCTATTATAGCAAGACGTTCAAGATTAATAAAGCCTTAAGCGAGATGAACCTCCCGTTCTTTGGATACATCTCGGTTGCAGTACCTGCAATATACCGGAGCAACCCTTGAGAAAGCTTCTGTATCAACGAGTTCCGTATTCATGTAGTCCCTGGTGATACGTCCGTCGGTCAATTCGATGACACGGTCGGATTTCGCTGCGATATGGTCATTATGGGTTACGATCATCAGTGTAGTGCCCAGTTCACGATTGATCGTTCTGAACAATCCATATACCTGATCGGTTGTTTCACTGTCGAGGTTACCCGTCGGTTCATCGCCCAATATGATGGCAGGATCATTGATCAGCGCCCTCGCTATGGCAACTCTCTGCTGCTGACCACCGGAAAGTTTCGTAGATTTTTGGTTGATGAAATCCCCTAAACCGACGAGTTCCAAAAGCTCAATCGCTCTTTTCTTCTTCTTGCCTGAAGTATTACCCTCAGCAATCCACAGGGGCATCAGGACATTCTCCATGGCCGTGAATTCCGGGAGAAGATGGTGAAACTGAAAAATGAATCCCAGGTTCCGGTTCCGAAATCTGGCCAGTTCATCCTGGTCCATCTTCCCAAAGGGTGTGCCATCGAATATGATATCACCCTCAGTCGGTCTGTCCAATGCTCCGAGGATATTCAAAAGCGTTGACTTTCCCGAACCGGAATAGCCGATGATGCTGGTGAATTCCTTTCCTTTGACAGCAAAATCCAGACCGTGAAGCACTTCGTTTTTGATTGTGGTTCCATATACCTTGATTAGGCCTTTTGCTCCATGATATTTTTATCCATTCCTGATCACCTCGATAGGATTTAATTTTGAAGACCGTTTTGCCGGCAACAACGCTGCCAGTGTACTCGATGCCAGAGCAATTCCCCCGATTGTCAAAACCGGTACATATTCAACCGTCAGCGAAAAGAGCGGCTGACCGGTCGCCTGAGCCGTTCCCCATTGGAACATATAGATCAGTCCGATACCTAGGAATATGCCGATAGACGCTCCAAGAAGTCCAAGGATAGACCCCTGCAGGAGGAAAATACGTGACGCCTGTGCGCTTCTGGCACCCATGGCCTTCAGTATGCCCAGCTGCTTGGACTTTTGTACGACCGATACCGCCAAAACACTGGAGATCCCCAATGTGATTGCAAGCAGCACGAACACTTGTATCAGCACCGATGAATACGTCTGACTCTGCAGCGCTGAAAGCAGTGATTCGTTGCTGTCAATCCAATTATACACCTTGACATTCTCGAACCTTGTGTTCAGTCGTTCTCCGACAACCTTGGCCTCGAAGACTTCATCGATCTGGATCTCCATACGGCTGATTCCATTTTCATATCCGAGGAATTTTGTGCTGTATCCAGTTCCATCAATATCCAACTGTCATTGGCGATGCCGTTCCAAGGTCAAAGACCCGCCTATCCGAAAAGACCGTTCACCTTTTCAGGAATCACCAGCCTGACGAGTTCGCCAACACCGAGCTTCTGCTCAACGTAAAGTCCAGCGCCAATCAATATGACATCTCCGCCTATCAGCGCCTCGCCATCGACCATCTTCTCGGAATAACGGTAAATGTCATCTCCCGATTGGGGTCTGACCCCATTAACGAATACCGGAACGTTCTCTTTGCTGCCGATCATGTAGCCGCTGCCCTGTACGATGGGTGCTGCTGTCACTATATCTTCTTGATCACGAACCACGTCCAGCATGTCTTCCCAACCGTCGAGCAGGATTTGCCGCTTGTCTGTGTTGCCTGCTATGACGTTACGGGAGCTCATCCTATCCAGCTGCTGTTCAAATGCTGACTGTCCTTCAATCCAGATATGTGCGCTGCTCCCTACCGTCTGATCGATCAGGTCCTTCTGAAGTCCCGTGATCAACGTGTTCAGAAAACCATAACCGCAACACCTACAGCTATCCCCATCAGAATAAATGCCGACTGTCCTTTCCCTTCCTTCAGGAATCTCAAAGCCACTTTCAGTTCAAATCTCATCATCACTCACCCACTTCAAGGATAACTTCCATCCCGGCAACGAGTCCCTCGGGATTCAAGACATAGTCACCAACAGAAAGTCCTTCCGTTATCATCACATAGGCAAGGTTTCTGTTATAGACTTCCACTTTCCTTTCTACTACTCTTCCTTCGTTTTCCATCAATACGACAGGCTCCTGATCACCTGACAGATAATCTCCTGAAAGGATGAGCGCATCCTCAAAAGTCACCGCTTCCAGATCAACGCGCACCGTCATGTTCTTAAGGAACCGATCTTTCGCTTCCATGATTTCCACATCGATATCGATGGTCCCCGTCTCAAGGTCGACTACAGGCGACCGGGCGACGATTCTTCCTCTGATGCTTTCACCACTGATGGCATCAGGAAAGAGTTCGGCATTCTTTCCTGGCAGCAGTCTGGATATGTACTGCTCGTCAACAGCAACCGTCACCAGTTTCCGTTCTTCCGAAGCGATGGTCATCACCGGCTGACCCTTGCTTATGATGTCACCCTCTTTAACGAATATCTCAAGGATGATTCCATCATAAGGAGCCCTAACCTCATTCTCCTCCAGTTTCCTTTGTTCATCGGCTATTCTGCCATCGACTGCCTCAAGGGCACTCATCAGCTCTTCATCCGTATATGCGGGGTATACCAGACTGTTCCGTTTCACTTCCACCAGCGTTATCGAACGGTTCAGTTCCTCCTGAAGGTCCAGTAGTTTCTGCAGTTCGTTACTTGGTGCAATATCTGCCTCGACCAGATTCTGTGTCCTTTGAATGTCCGGATTCAAGTTGGCAAGCCTGAGCCTGATGCTTTCAATCTCTTCATCGTATACAAGCTTCTGTGCGTCTGTCTGCTTTCTAGATCTTTGATATGATGTATTATAATCTTACGGGCAGCTTCAAGCCGATTTCTCTCACGCTGCAATTCATCCATCCGTTCAACGATCTCATCCTCTTCAAGCCGAACAAGAATCTCCCCAGTCTTGACCAGGGTTCCCGCTTCAGGGTTCACTTCGCTGATTCGCCCGCCATTATCGCTTTGGATATCCTGCTCTTTGTCATAGCGGACAAATCCGATACCGCTGATTGTTTCTTCATAAGTGCCACCTGCCACCTGAACAGCCTGCACCGTCACAGGATCATCTCCTCTTGCTCGAACATACCATATGACCAGAATTGATGCTATGATTAATATCACGAAAAATACTGTCCTCTTCTTCATACGCGCCACACTCCACTGTTGATAATCGTTATCATTTTCCACTTAAATTATATCACAAAATGTGATAAACTACAAGTACTCATACTTATTTTATTATATTTTAAATATATATTCACATTATGTGCTTTCTACTCGCAATCATCCACATCATCATTATGTAATAGCCCACCCTTTTTATTTCCTCATGATTTTCGATACGCATGCGGATTTTTCTGCTATAATGTATTCAAAACAAGTATTGGAGGTTAAGATATGCCCTTTGGAACTCACCTGCTCGAATCCAGATCATTGATGGAAATACAACGGTATCAGAATAAGTATTGCTTCAAGAAACGTTCTGTGGCTGAACACATGTGGTCGGTAGCCAAGATAGCGGAAGGACTGGCCATATGGGAAAGCAAGAAGTTCAAGAACGACGTGGACATGGCGAAGGTCCTGGAAAAGGCGATCAACCACGATATCATAGAACAGTCCACCGGCGATATACTTGGTCCCACCAAAAAAAGAACAATGGCCATGAAAGAGGCCATCGAAGAGATTGAAGAACTTGCATTTTCAGAAGAAATCGAACAGGAACTGCCCAAATCCTGGCGCAATCAGTTCCGTTCCTATATCCTCGACCCAAAGACCAAGGATATCGAAGGTCAGATCATCCGTGCTGCAGATATCATCGACACGATGATCGAATCGATTGAAGAGATCAAGCTGGGCAATCAAGTATTTAAAAGAGTGCTGATTGAAAGTTCAATCGCACTCATCAGGGTGGACCTGGATTCGGTCCGGTACTTCATCAAATATGCACTTTTGGATTTCAATATGGATATTGAAGAATACTTCGGTAAGGAGTTATATGAATACCGCGAGACCCTAAGCTTTGATCCCGCGGTATTTGAGGCGTGCAATGATATCAGCATTGGGTAGCAATCCGAACTACTTCAATGTCCTGTTTACAAAGAAAACCGGCATGTCGCCTACCGATTACAGGAAGGTTTATGTCAAGAACCGGAATGCGTAAACATGTTGTTGACGAACATGCATCCCGTTTCCGTTTTGAAATACTTGTCACTGAGACCGATCATGGTCTCTTTTTTCATATCCTCCTCATAGATGTTGACAAGGAAGTCCGCCTCGACAAGAATCTGGAATACAATATCATCGATAGCATTGTACGTATGATGGTGACCGACGAGATAAGCCACTCGTTCAACAGTCTTTTCAGGATATTCCAGGTCCGTCAAGAGTTCCTGCACCAATGCGGGGCCTTCGATTTCCTGATACTTCCCTGAACTGGAGTTATATTTTTCCTCGCTGACCAGAATACCGATATCATGGGTGATTGCCGCCAGCTCCAGAATCTCCTGCTGTCCCCAGTCAAGCCCTTCCAGTTCGCCGATGGTCTTGGCGTAGCCGTAGACCTTCATGAAATGGTTGATACGTCGGGGATCGCCGGTATAATAACCGATCATTCTTCGAATCACTTCACTTTTTTTCTTCATATTAATAGCACTCCCTTCGTCAAATTTCTCTTGCTCTGCTTTAGATTACTCGGCTTCCATCATTTTTCTGCATTCAGGTGTCGCGGCAACAGCCATCTGCATCAGCAAGCCGGTACTATCCATTTCGGGCTTCTCCGGTATGGTTATCATTCCATATTCATATATTTTCATTCCCATGACCGCAAGGCTCATGGCATCGACCACATCATCCGTTTTCTTTCTGGCAGGCACATCTGAAAGAAACCTGTCGATAACCATGTCAGCCTGGGGATAATACCTTCTCAGCAACTCAAGCCTTCGCTCTTTACCCTCTTCGGTCGTTTTCTTTTCCATAATCGGGTTACCATCATTCAATATCATGAAACTAAACTCCGGGTGGCTTTCCAGCAACCTGTTCTTCCATTCCGGATGATCCCGCAAAATCCATCCACCTGTCTGATCGCTTTCGAGAATCCAAGGCTCTGTTCCGAAAGGCTCTTGCCTAGGATTTCCTTGTTCAGCGCCTTTGCATGCGGCTTGTCATCGGCATATACCGCCTGTCTGCAGGGCACATCGAAAATCGATGCACCTTTTCTTCCAAGCTTCTTGCGAACCATACCGTCTGGCCTGAACTGGCCATTGTCATTCCTTAATCCAACCGGGATATCAATCAGTATATAATCGGCTCCCGAATACCTTTCGCATACATCACCGATCGTATCGTACTTATCCACTTCAAAACCGTCACTGCCTATGCTACTGCCACCCATTTACCTTTGCATGCGTCAATACCGACGCAGCAAAATACGCTTCCTTTCGTGTCATTCATTAACTTTCCACCCCTCTTATGTAACTTCCTGCATATCTGATGCAACGCAAAGCGGACTAGACGTAGAAATCTTTCATCATTTGGAATCAGAAAAAGTGTACCATAACATCTATGATACACCATTCCCATTATAAGGCTATTCATTTTATTATGTCTGTGACATCCATCAGAACTTATACAGGTTCAATCCGATTTCATGGCTGAATTCCCGGTCGAGTTCTCCGTCAATGGCATCGACAATCATCTCGCAGGTTCCGCTGACCCACGCTTCACTCAAATGTCCGCCACGGGCGTGAACTCACCGTCAGTTACCGTGATGTGCAGGTGCAGATAGGTTTCACCTTGCATGGTCGATATATTGCCGGTAAGCGATGCGATTTCAAAGTCATCATCCAGCGATTCCTTATAATACTGCTTGATCGAGCAATTGAAAAGGCCGATTGTCAGTCTGTCTACTGCACCTATTGCCGAAACGGTCCCGAGCTTGATGCCCTCTTTTTCACATAGCTTCGTAAGTTCAGAGACGATTTCTTCGCCTCGGTCAAAACGAATCACGTATTTGTTATTGAAAATCCTATATTCCATGGCGCCTCCTTTGATATAGACTTACTTCCTCTTATATTATATCAGTATTTACTTGTTGTGAACAGGTGGGGATGATCAATGCATTAAATCTTTATCCAGTCTACGGAAGCAATCAGCTTATTGGCCAGCTCCTTCAGATTCTCACTGTTGGTTTCAAGCTGCTTTATCGCGTCCAGCATCTCTTCTGATGCGCCGGTGGTCTCTTGTGTACTTGCTGCATTCTCATTGGCAATTTCAGCCAGATTCTCAATCACATCATTCACTCGTATCCTATCCTGCTCCATTTCATCAGAAATGTCCAGAATGCTTCTAATGGCTTCAAAAGATATCTGAATCCCGTCCTTAATCTCCGCATATTTCTTTTCAGTACCCCTGACACTATCCATCTGATTCTTAGCAGCCGACTTCAGCATTTCACTGGTCTGAATCGCTTCATCAGACATGCCTTCCAATTCAGAAACCATGTATTCGATTTCGTTCGTAGAATTATTGGTCTGTATTGCGAGTTTACGTATCTCGTCGGCTACAACCGCGAATCCTTTGCCGTACTGGCCCGCCCTGGCCGCTTCAATACTTGCATTAAGAGCAAGCAGGTTCGTTTCCTCTGCAATGTTCTGTATCATCGTGCTTGCTTTTCGAATATTCCGTGCACTTTCACTGGTTCTGCTGATGACTCTGGTTATCTCATCCATCGTCATCATACTCTGACGGGTGTTATCAATCAGTTCTTCAATTGCCTCTGTTCCTTCCCTGGACAGTTCCTCGATTTTATTTGAAGAATCTTTAAGCCTGGCCGCCTGCTCCATATTCGACTCGATAACCCTGCCGAGCGAATAGATGTCACCCACTGCTGATTTCGTACTTTCAGATTGAGTCACAGCACCAGCGGATATCTGTTCTACCGTACAGACGACCTCTTCTGTAATCTTCGCAGTCTGTGCGGCTCTTGCCTGCAATGACCTTGCCATTGCGTCCAAAGCGTCCGCCGAATCGATGATTCTTGTTATTAAGTCCTTGATGTTTTGATGCATCAGATTCACCGATTTTGTCAGGCCTCCAATTTCATCTTTATTCTTCACCTTCAGCGATTTACTGTCCAACCTTCCTTCAGCGATATCATAGGCAAATCTTTCTACCTTTCTTACAGGCACCAATACACCTCTTGACAACAGTATCGATAGAACAACTGCGATAACGACTGCTCCTGCCATCACCAAAGCGATCATGATAAGATTTGTTCTTACCATTTCCACTTGACTGCTTACCGTATCCGATGTCACTCTCATCCCAAGAGCGACTGCATCGGCTGTCAGAATGTCAAATTCTTCAATGACAGCGTTCATGTCTTCCAGCAGTCCATTCAAGCCTTCCCAGGAATTCACCTGATTGACGATGATATTCCTGAAATCAAAATTGAAAAGAACTCATAACGAACAAACGGGTGCTGTCGTCAGATACTACGGATTTTTCAGCATATCCGATTAGTTCATCTTCGAATGCATTCAGACTGTCAAGAACCTCATCTACAATCAACTTATCTTCATCAATCTCCGCTCTAAGATTTGAAACACGCATTTCACCGATTGTATCATGGACCATGAAAGCATCCTTTATGCTGTCAACCAGTTGAATAAACGTTTCCTGTTCAATATCCTGATCAGCCGGAGCCCGCGAAACAAGCTGGTCGTATGGCATCAACCTCAAAATCAGCTCATCAAAATGCTGTTGACTCAGGCTTTTCCATTCCGCTCCCTTATCATCCCCTTGGTTTCTCATTGTTTCAAGTACATTCAGGACCGAATCGGCCTGGGTGATCAGGTTCTCAAGTTCATTGATCAGCGACTCTGCCTTGTCAACTGATTCCGTCAACTCATCAACGCTCTCATAGCTTGATATATGCAGCCTTGCCTCGTCCATCTTCTGCCTGGTCTGGCCGATCTGTTCCGATATTGTGACCATCACTTCAGTATCCCCTGTATAGATATACTTTTCCATATACCTGACCAGCGTCTGGACTTCATTTTGCAGTTTGGATACCTTTTCGATCATCACGATATATTCATCAGCTATCCTTTTGATGAATTCTCAATGTCATAAAAAGAATTCAGCGTCACACCTGCTGTAATCAGCATCAGCAGTATGATTACTGTAAAACTGCCTGCAATCTTGAATCTCAAACCGAAACGCAACCTGCGATCACGCGGATTTTTTCTTTTGTTCTTATTATTGTCTGTCACTTGCATAATCACTAATCCTTTCAGACATCCAACCATTCAGGTCATAACGTTTAACAGGACTCTCTGAGATGAATCTCCATCACGGAATCAACACTTCATATATTCATTTTAGCATATAACAATGTATAGCAGACAGATGTTTTTGAATAATCATGCATACAATTCAACCTTTCACATGAAGGTGTACCAAAATGTTCTTGCATCTATGATTATTCAACAAAACAAAGATACGGACACTCCCAGGGAGGAAGGTCCGTATCTTGCTGTTTGGCCGAATAGAATTTCTACATCTATTCCGGTCATCTCATATAAGGTAGGCAAACACAAAGTTTGGTATCGGGCGTATCTATTGTTCCTTCATGCACAGATGTACAGAAGCAGTCTTGAACGTGAGCGGCAGCGCAAGGATCTTCGGATTGCCGCCGACGTACTTCTTGGCATCCTCCAGAGCTTCCTCGATGGTCGATCTCGTCTTCAGGCCTATGCCTCTGGCAAAGCCCGGCTCATAGGCGCCGACACAGTACACCGCGTTGGTGTGCTTCTCTGCCAGGTGTCCGCAGCTCATCATGGAGAAAGCGTGGAACGGGTGGTAGGCATAGTTGAACCTGTACAAATCCGTATACTCCTTCTTCATGGCGAAACACTCACCGTGCTCGGCCATATCCGGTAGCTGGTTGTGGTAGTCCTGCTGGAACAGATCATAGGTCTCTCTGTAACTCGGGAACTCCTGGTCATGGAAGTAGCCGTTGCAGATGGAAGCGAAGATCATGACGCAGTTGTCCTTCATA